>Ga0187867_10001196_pt1 | contig 22542 bp, 18 predicted proteins | sample June2016WEW_13_1_FD_132976 | JGI IMG/M metagenome (GOLD analysis project Ga0187867, IMG submission 132976) | Peatland microbial communities from SPRUCE experiment site at the Marcell Experimental Forest, Minnesota, USA - June2016WEW_13_10 | ecosystem: Environmental > Terrestrial > Soil >...
ATCCATTTCGGTGGTCCGCTGCCAGGTGTAAATGACGCGGTGGATCACCGTGACGGTCGAAAGCACGGCGATCACCCAGAGTACCGGGGCCATGACGTTGAAGAGCGCTCCGATAATCAGCAGCACCAGGCGCTCCGGACGTTCCATGAAACCGACCCGGCAGGCGCCGATGAGCGACTCGGCGCGGGCGCGGGCATAACTGACCATAATGGCGCTGATCATGGCCAGCGCAGCCAGGACGACGTAGAAGAAGCGGTTGCCGCGGCCATAGAAAACCAGCAATCCGAGGAAGAGCGACGCGTCGCTATAGCGGTCGACGATGGAATCGAAAAATCCTCCAAAGCGCGTTACCTGATTTGAAGCGCGGGCGACGCGGCCGTCGACCAGATCAAAGAAACCGCTGCCGATGATGACCAGACCGGCATAGAGAAACATGCGGTGCTGGTTGCTGCCATTGGCATAGCCAAACAAGAATGCGGCATAGGTGTTCACGACGAGTCCCATGACGGTGAGGGCGTTGGGATTGATGTGCGACAGGGCAAGCAAGCGCACGATGGCGTCGAGGAGAACACCGCAGGCGCGTCCGACTCCGCTGGTCCAACTCATAGGGCGTGATTCACCTTGGAAAAACTCATTTCGATTCGGCTTTGGGTTCGGCGAGATCGTGGATGGTTGAGAGCTTCAGGATCTCCATCTCGCGGTTGCCGTTGGGAGTTACGACGGTGGCCGTGTCTCCAATCTTCTTGTTGAGCAGGGCGCGGCCAATCGGGGAGTTGGTGGAAATTTTCCCGGCCGCCACATCGGATTCTTCGGTGGTCACGATGTGGTACTCGACTTCAGCTTCTTTGGTGTTGTCGTAAATCTTCACAGTCGAACCAAGGCCGACCTTGTCCTTGGGAATGTTGTTCATGTTGATGAGCGAGAGATCCGCGAGGCGCTGGCCGAGCTGGCGGACTTTCGCCTTCAAGTACTCCTGGCGCTGCTTCGCCGTGTGGTATTCGGCGTTTTCGCTCAGATCGCCCAGGGCAGCGGCTTTCTTGAGTTCTCGGGGAATGTCGTAGGCGAGCTCGCGCTCAAGCGTGTTCAACTCTTCCTGAAGTTTTTTCTTAATGTGCTCGGTCATGAAATATCGAAAGGTGCGTTGGTCATTATAACGCTCAGGGAGAGCTGGCGCAGTCGAGGTGAGGATCTAGGGTGGTGTCCCAATATGCCGGCGACTTTCTTCACCGCAGGGGCTAAAGCCGCCGATTCCGGGGAACCGTTGCGGTGCGGCTGAAGCCGCACCCTTTCGAAACAGTGGGATACTTATTCTGCTGTGCCACCCCAAAAGCGGGGGCGACTATCACCGCCGAGACGCCGAGGGCGCCGAGAAAAGCTTTAGATCATTTCTATGAGCGATGGCGGCGGCAAACTTACGTTCCCACGCAAGCCAAAAGATGGCTTGAATTGGGCACGGCCTGCGCTACCCATTGGAATGTGTTTCCTGTTTTGGGAATTTGAGTGGAGGCGACGTTTTCGGCGACAGCCCCCACCGGCGGTTTTGTCCCGGGGTGCATCTGGCATCCCTGCATCCAACGATGAATTAGTAAAATCATATGGATAGGAGGATTTTTCTGGCGACGCCCGGAGCTGCCGCGGTCAGGCAGGGGGCCGATTTGCCTTCCGGGCGGGGTCGGCGTAAGCTAGTTGTGCTGTTTCCTACCGGGCTGAGGGCCCTCCATGAATAGCGACCTGGTTTTCCACATCGGCGACAAGGTCGTGTATCCCAACCATGGTGTCGGTATTATCGAGCAAATCAGCAGTCGTACCATCGGTGCTTCGGTGGAGAAGTTCTACCTGCTGAAGATAGCGGCGAGCAGCCTTAAGGTGATGATTCCATTCCACAATGTGGGCAGCGTTGGGATGCGGCCGGTGGTCAGAAATGGCGAAGTGCAGAAGATTGTCGACTACCTCTCCACGGGCGAGTGCATCAACGCGGCCGACTGGAAAGACCGGTTCAAGGAAAACTCCGAACGGATGCGAACCGGGTCGCTTTCGGACGTCGCGATGGTGCTGAAGAGTCTTCTGATACTGGGACAGGGCAAGTCACTTTCGTTCCGCGAGAAGAAGATGCTCGAGCGGGCCCGCTACCTGCTGGTCAGCGAGATCGCGATTTCGCGCAATTGCGACGAGCGGGCGATTGAAGAAGCGCTCACCAAGGCGCTGACGAAGTGCAATTTGCGGTTCCCGGAAATCAGCGAATTGGCATCGTAGAGAACTTTCTGCGCCGACCCAAAAACAACCCCAAGTACTACCGCAGAGAGGCAGAGAAGGACCCCATTTTCACCGCCGAGACGCCGAGGGCGCCGAGAAAAGCTTCGATCGTTTCTTCTTTGTCTGTTGGCGACTCAGGACGCGTTGCTTGCGCTTGCGTCTGGGTGCCGACATAAGTCCTTTCACCGCCGAATCCCCCCGCGGCCGAATCCTTTCACCGCCGAGGGCGCCGAGAAAATCGGCGGGGCAATCAAGAGCTGCTCTCAATAGAGCATTTCTCGGCGCGCTCGGCGTCTCGACGGTAGTACTTAGGTTTGTCTCGGCCATCTAGTGTAGTGCGTCGAAAATCGTGATCGTTATGTTGCGCCTCGATTCGGCGTAAGTTTTGGTGTCCGACGAAAAAGTCAAGGGCTTTAACCACGGAGAGCACAGAGGATCACAGGGAAACCGACGATAAATCAACGTCGATCTGTTTGACGCACTACACTAGTGTGGTGTCCCGGAAATCGGCGAATTGGCATCGTGAGAACGTTTGTTTTGTAGCTATACCAAACCCTCGTCAGTTCGGTCGAACATCTGCATCAACCATCAGCCAAAACGCATAAACGGTACGTCAGTAACCTTTCACGCGGCGATTCTGTCTACTAGTCTAGGGGCGAGGTGAGCTTGCGGGAGGGCGCTACTATGGACAGCCGTCGTTGGCTTTGGATCGGCGCGTGTTTGCTGCTGGCGGGCGCCATCTTTTGGGGAGTGGGGCAGGCCGTGGGCCCGTCTGCCGGAGACGTCGAGTTTGGGAAAACGCTGGAAGCGCTCAAGCAGGTCAAAAGCTTTCGCAGCGCGTATGACAGCGCAGGGGACACATTTCATTCGGAAAGAACATTGGAGGTGGATTGCAACCGGGTCGTCATCCACCAGCAGTCACGCAATTCTGGGAGCGGCGGGGAATCTGCTTATGAGATGAAGGAAGAGGAGTTTCTGGTTGGAGAGCAGAGGTACACGCGTGACCGCGATGGATCCTGGCAAGCCGGGTATGCGGGTCCTCGGACTTCGGCGAAATGGTATTGCGGAGGCCTTACGGCACCGACTGGCCTGCTCCCTGATATTTCGACCATGATCCACCACGCCATTACGGAAAAGGGCGACAAGAAGACGGTGAACGGGGTTCCGTGCCGAGTATGGAAATTCGACCTGAGGACCGCGGTCTCTTCCCGACTAGGTTCGGTGTGCCTCGGAGTAGACGACCATCTGCCGTACGAGATGACGAACGAGGGCGGGCACTACTTGTACTCGGATTACAATCAGCCCATTGAGCTCGATGTGCCGCAAGCCGTGGTGCAACCGGCAAGTTCGCCACAGGAACCGTGAATTCGCCGCCAAGGGCGATTGCCTTGAGCGCGGCACGGGGTTGGGCAGCGGCGCTAAGAATGTTGTGGTTGAGGGCTATGTGCGCCCAACCACGATTGAAGGATCAGGATGGCGGCCATGCGGTCGACGGCCTTGCCGCGCTTTTCGATGGAGAGATTGGTTTCGCGCAACAGGCGGTTGGCTTCGGTTGAGGTCCAGCGCTCATCCCAGAGATGAACGGGCAGGCCAGACTTTGCTTTGAGTTGATCGGCGAACTGGCGCATTTTTTCCGATTGCGTGCCCTCGGCTCCGCTCAGGCGCAGCGGCAGGCCGACCACGATTTCAGCCACGTCATACTTCTTTAAGACCGCGTCCAGGGCCGCCCAATCTTTGCGTTTGTTCTGGCGCTGGATGGTGTCGAGACCCTGGGCGGTGATGCCTAAGCCGTCGGAGACAGCGACGCCGATTCGCCGGGAGCCGACATCGAGGGCGAGGATGCGGCGCGGAAAAGGCATAGGACGATCATGGACATGGACGGGGCGGGAGTCAAGGGATGGCAGAGGCTAGAGGTCAGAGGTCAGATTGCAAAAGTAAACGTCTCGGCCTGGCCTTCCAGAACGACCTGGCGCTGAGGGAACAACGCAAGGTCTCTCCACTGCGCTTGGCTTCGCCTGCGCTTCGGTCGAGATGACAACGGCTCAGCGCTCTGTGCCGCGCTCCCGGCAACTTTTCTGTGCAATCTGACCTCTGCAATCTGACCTCTGACTTCTGACCTCATTGTTTCTCTCGTGCAATTCCGGGCTCGCTGAGGCAGAATGATTGACCGACGCATACATGGAAACGACGGAAACAACGGGAACGGCAGGAACGGCGGGAACGCCACCAACTTCCGGTGAGGATCACTGGTCGCTGACGCTGCTCGGCATTGGGCTGATCGTGATGTTCGCGTATTTTGGCGAATCGGTGCTGGCGGTGCTGTTTTTTTCGATTCTGTTGAGTTTCACATTGTCTCCGCTGGTGCAGGCGCTGGAGTTCCTGCATATCCCGCGGCCGGCGGCGGCGCTGATCAGCATGGTGGCGTTGCTGCTGGTGCTGTACGGGGTGACGATCACGTCGTATAACCAGGCAATTATTTTTGCCGACAACCTGCCGAAGTATTCGAAGAAGATTCAATCGGTGGTGCGGCCTTTGCGGCAGCAGGCGGAAAAGATCGAGAAGACGGGCGAGGCGGTGGCGGCGTCCGAGTCTTCGAACGTGGTGCAGGTACGGGAGGTCTCGAACTGGTCGGACTTTCTGACCCATGGAGCAGGCACTTTCACGGATATCGCCCTGGCTGCTTCGTTTGTGCCATTTCTTGCCTATTTCCTGTTAACGTGGCAGAGCCATGCCCGGTCAGCGACCGTCATGCTGTTTCCGCTGCATCACCGGCATACGGCATTTGTGACTCTGGGACTGATCGGCAAGATGCTGCAGAGCTTTATTGTCGGCAACTTTCTGATCGGGCTGCTGATTTCGGGATTCAGTGTCGCTGTTTTTGGGCTGCTGCATGTCCCGTTCTTTTATTTCGTTGGATTTCTAAGCGGCTTTTTGAGCCTGGTTCCGTATCTGGGGATTGTGCTGGCGATGGTCCCGCCGATCCTGGTTGGTTTCGGGCAGCTGGAGCCGGGGGACCTGCTGATTGTGATGATGGTCGTGATTGCGATGCATCTGATCGCGCTCAACGTGCTCTATCCGAAGCTTCTGGGGAGCCGGCTGAGGATTAATCCGCTGGCGGTGACGCTGGCGTTGCTGTTTTGGGGAGCGCTATGGGGAGCGGTCGGATTGCTGCTGGCGATTCCTGTGACGGGGGCGATCAAGATTATCTGCGACCACGTGGAGTCGCTAAAACCGTATGCGGATTGGCTGGGGGAGTAGAGGGAGGTCAGAGGTTAGAAGTCAGATTGAAGAAGTAACGCCCTTTGGCCTCGGCGCTACACAAGCTTGCTGCCGAGAGGCACGACGCAAGGTCTCTCCAGTGCGCTTGGCTTCGCCCGCGCTCCGGTCGAGAAGACATTACTTCCTGGCTTTCACCTCTGCAATCTGACCTCTATTCTCTACCCTCTGACCTCTTCCTTCTACTCTCTGACCTCTTCCTTCTGACCTCCGCAATTCTCGACGATCATCTAAACTAAGTTCTTGCGCGTTCTGCTCAGGTTGTTTTTGATGGCTGTTCTGGTGGCGGCGGGTTTTGCCGCCTGGACGGTTTATGTTCCGGTGACGCCGGCGGGGCAGACGTTCGTGATGCTGCGGCCGGGATATTCCACGCGGCGGATTGCGGCGGAGTTGAAGAAGGCAGGGATTATCCGGAATGAACTGGGGTTCCGGCTCTGGCACGCGGCGCATCCGAGACCGACGCTTAAAGCAGGAGAGTATCTCTTCGAAGGGGAGGCCAGTCTTCGGCAGGTTTATGGACGAATTGCGCGCGGCGACATTTACTTCCATGTGGTGACCATCCCCGAGGGCTACACGATGTTCGATATCGCAAAGGCGATGGAGGATGCGGGGCTGGGGCCGGCGGCTGATTTTGTGCATATTGCGGAGACGCGTACCGATCTGATCGCCGATCTTGCGCCCCAGGCCAAGTCGCTCGAAGGCTATCTGTTTCCGAACACGTACCAGTTCACGAGAACGCAAAGCCTGAACGAGATGGCGACGGCCATGGTGCATGAATTCCGGCAGGAGGCGCAGCAGATCGGGCTGGTCTCGGGCGGCGCGGGGAGCGAGGGGAGTTTTGACGTAAATGCAATCGTGACGATGGCGTCGATCGTCGAAAAGGAAACGGGGGCTGGGGAGGAACGGGCGCGGGTGGCCAGCGTCTATTACAACCGGCTGGCGCAGAAGATGGCGCTGGACGCGGATCCGAGCGTGATTTATGCGGAAATGCTGAAGGGGACTTATCAGGGAAGCCTGCATCATGATGATATGGCGGTGAATTCTCCCTATAACACGTATCGCTTTCCGGGACTGCCACCGGGGCCCATTGGCAATCCCGGGAAGAGCGCGCTCGAAGCTGCATTGCACCCGGAGACGACGAGATTTCTTTATTTTGTTGCGGATGGCAGTGGACGGCATCGTTTCGCCACGACGCTGGCGGAACACGACCGGAATATAGCGGCTTATCGAAAGGCGTTGGGATTGCGGTGAGACAACGCCGAAAGGGGCGCTGATCTCGAAGGACGTACGGTATCGCTAAAGCGACATCCCGATACGAATCGATACCTTTTACGAATCGATACCCTGATACGAATCGATACTCTGGCAGGAAAGCCACGCGCACGAGCACGAAGCCGCGCCCTGGTGTGACGCGGCTGGGCTGAAGGGAAAACGATGGCGGTAAAGCTTTGAACCCTCAGGTGCCTTATACTAATCAGATATTTAAAAGACCACGGATCTTCACAGGTAGTGGAATAGGAATGCATCGTTCTCATTTGCGGCTGTCTTTGTGTCTGCTTTGTCTGATTGCGGCTGCATTTCCTCTGGGCGGTTGTCTGTATAACACCCGCAGGCTGGACCGCCAGCTTTCCAATGCGCCGTTGAAGACCGCCTCGCAGGCGGAGTTGATCGATTACGTCAACGGTCAGGCGCACCGGATCCAGTCGATGCAGGCGACGGTGGACATTGACGCATCGGCCGCCGACATCAAAAATAACCGTGCTACCGATTACAAAGAAATTCGTGGCTACATTCTTGCTCGGAAGCCGGCCATGCTCCGGATGAAGGGTCTGCTGCCGGTAGTGCGCAACACCGCGTTTGACATGGTGAGCAACGGCAAGGACTTCAAACTGTGGATCCCTCCGCGGAATAAGTTCGTCGTGGGCACCGACAGTGACCAGAATTACGATCCCGAGAAGCGCATGGAGAACATGCGTCCGCAGTACATCTATGACGCGCTGCTGTTACCGGAGATTGGGCCGGATGAGATCGCGGTGCTGGAAAATGGCTATGAAACGGTTCTGGACTCGAGAAGACATCGAGTGGAGCAACCGGACTATGAGCTGGCAGTGATCCGGAGGGGGCCGCAGGGGTGGCTTTTGTCGCGCAGGATTCAGTTCGGCCGGACTGATCTGTTGCCGCACCGGGTACGGATTTACGACCAGCAGGGCAATGTTGCGACGGACGCGCACTACCAGGACTACAAGGACTTTACTGGAACCTCGTTTCCGGCCACCATCGAGATCGACCGGCCGCGCGAGGGATACGACATGACGCTGCATATCCTCAAGCTGGACATAAACCGTGCGCTGACGGACGACCAGTTCGCGCTCGAACAGCCGCCGGGAGCCGAGGTGGTGCATCTGGGGGATGGGAAGGCTGCCGCCAATCAAGGGATGGGGAGTGCGGCCAAGTAGTTCTCTGCAAGTAGTTCTCTGAAAGACGCATGATGAATCGCATGATTGTCGGGAACCTGGTGCACCGGCCGATCCGTTCGCTGATCAGCATGGTTGCCGTGGCGCTGGAAGTCACAATGATCCTGCTGATTGTGGGGCTGTGTCTTGGGATGATGCAGGACAGCCGGACGCGCACCGCGGGCATTGGAGCGGACATCCTGGTGCGGCCGCCGGGGTCTTCCTTCATCAGCGCATTCAGCGGGGCGCCGATGCCGATCAAAATTGGAGATGTGCTGGGGAAACTGCCGCACGTGAAAACCGTGGCGCCGGTTGTGGCGCAGGCGGCGCCCAGCGGCTTTTTCGAGATCATTACGGGCATCGACTTACCCAGCTATGAAAGCCTTTTCTCGGGGTTCCACTACCTGGCGGGGGGTCCATTTCAGGGTCCTAATGACGTAATCGTGGACGATCTATTCGCCAAATCGAAACACTACAAAGTGGGCGACACGATCGAGATTCTGAACCAGACGTTCCGCATCTGTGGCGTCGTTGAGCACGGCAACGGCGGCCGTAAGTTTATTCCTATCAATACGCTACAAGATCTGATCCTAGCCAAAGGCAAGGTCAGCATCTTTTACCTGAAACTGGACGATCCGGCTCATGTGGATACCGTCATCGGAGAGATCAAGGCGGTCCCTGGGCTGGAGCATTATGGAGCTACGTCCATGGCCGAGTACGTAGCGATGATGACGACCAGCAATTATCCCGGGCTTTCGATCTTCATCAACGTGGTGGTTGGGATCTCGGTGATTGTTGGGTTTATTGTGATTTTCCAGGCCATGTACGCGGCGGTGATGGAGAGGACGCGCGAGATCGGCATTCTGAAAGCGATGGGAGCGTCGAAGTTGTACATTGTGAACGTAGTACTGCGAGAAACCATATTGCTTGCCGTGGGCGGGATTCTGCTTGGAATTGTGATCAGCCTGGCGGCGCGGGCCGGACTCACCCACAGGTTCCCGCTGCTGCAGGTGGTGGTGGATGATGGGTGGATCGTACGTGCCACCCTGATCGCGATTGTCGGCGCGGTTGGAGGGGCCTTGTATCCGGCCTTGAAGGCCGCCCTGAAGGACCCTATCGAAGCTCTGGCTTACGAATAGGAGGCCGGCGCACGTTTCGCTTTTATTTCCCTCCGGTTAGGCGTCTCTTTTTACCGGCGATGGCCAGTTCTGAAATCTTTCTGACAATTTCTCTCGCAAATCTCCGTCGAATGCACGATACTGCCCGTGAAACTGCCATGCTATAATCGCGCGCCGTTACGCAAAAGCAGGGAGGTTTCACAGCAGTCTTAATTCCCTGGGCCGGAGCGCAAGTTTGCGCAGAAGGCCAAAAATAGACAGGAGGAAATATGCCTTTCCATGATCCGACTCTTTACGGTCGGGACGATGAATCCGATGAATTTGGTGACAGCAGCACTTTCGGCGAATCGCTGGAAGAAGATTTTGACGAAGAGGAAGAGGAAGAAGAAGAGCCAGCCATCGTTGACGAAGACGAGGAAGCTCTAGCGCCGGAACCGACCCATGAACCGGAGCCGGTGATATCGGGTGGTGGTGGCAGTGCGCCACCTCCGCCGAAGAAACCAGCGACCAAGAAGCCGGCGGCGAAGAAAGCCGCCCCGAAGAAAGCCGCGGCGAAGAAGGCAGCGCCGAAGAAAGCAGCAAAAAAGAAAGCTGCGAAAAGGAAACCGGCCGCGAAGCCGAAGAAAAAAGCTACCAAGAAGCCGGCAAAGAAAAAAGCTGCCAAGCCGGTGAAGAAAAAAGCGGCGAAGAAGAAAAAACACTAACAATTTTGGGAAAATCTGGTGGCGGGGGGTTGGGATAAAACTCCGCCATTCGTTTTTCGCGACGGTCTTGCGCTTCTGGAGCGGCTTTCCGAGATCTACGACTGTTCGACAATCGCTTCCGCTTCGATCTCCAACAGCATTTCTGAAGAGACGAGCGCGGTCACGGCCAGCATGCTGGTCGCGGGACGAATCTCGCGGAAGAACTCGCCGTGAGCTTTGCCCACTTCTTGCCAGTCGGCAATGTTTGTGAGGAAGACGCGCGTGCGTACCACGTCTTTTAGCGAGGCACCGGCGCGCTGGAGCGCGCTTTCGATGTTTTTGATGATCTGGACGGCCTGCGCATACGCGTCGCCGGCAATGATCTTGCCGTCGGGACCAGTGGCCGTGGTCCCGGCTACGTAGACATGCGGCCCGACTCGCACCGCACGAGAGTAACCGACGATCGGCTCCCATGGAGTTCCGCTTGCGATGTTGGTTCGTTCCACCGTTGTCCCTCCCTGCGGGAATTTCTGTAAGGATCTACTGCAGACAGATGAGAGTGTTTCCCATAGGACTCTTCAACTCGCTGCGATTAGCAGCCGCCGCCTTCGACTGCCAGTAAACATACGCGAAACATCGTGCCCAGCAATGGGTTCCAGAGTTTAGTAGCACGATAGTGACTTGCTCAGGATTGAAAACTACAGTATCTAATCTGCACAGCCTTTTGTCCCGAAGAATCAAAAAGAGGCAGGTTGTTCAAAGAAGTGGGGGCCAATGACATGATTCCGGAATCGCATCCTCTGCAGCAGTTGTTTGTGGAACTGGTGGGACGGCATTACGCGCAGGAACTTGGGATTCGCGATCCGCAGGTGATTGGATATGTCGCGCACCTGCTGGCGGAGTTCTGCGAGAGCGAGCAGTTGCTGAAGATTCGCAACGCGTCCGGGAAACAATTGGACGATGTGGGCGAGATGCTGATCGAATCGGATCCGGTGTATGGTCCGGCGCCATCGTTCGACCGTGAGCGGCAGGTCCGCAAGCACATTGGAGATTACGCGCTTTTTTTCGCGGGGATGTTTCCCGAGAGCATCAACCACCATCGCCTGCGGCGGCAGCGGGTGGAGAATTTTGTCGAATGGATGAAGGCGGGAAAAGAAAGCTACTATATCGTCTCGAAATTCGAGCAGTTCGAGTATGCCAAGGTGGCGCCGTTGTTCGCGCAGCTTTCGCAGAAGTTTGAAGATTGTGTGTATGGGTTGAACCTGGTGAAGAATGAGCTGGAAGTGATGCAGCACCCGATTGTGAGCGCGGGAAATGAATTGATCATGTAGAGATTGCAAAGGTCAGAGGTCAGATTGCAGAGGTCAAAGACAAAACTCGCGAGATTGATGTTTTCACTTCTGCAATCTAATCTTTAATCTCTAACCTCTAACCTCTAACCTCCCACGAACTTTCGGCCGACCACTTTGCGATTTCCTTCCAACACAATCCTGATCGCCTCGGAGTAGGCGACGTGCTCTTGCTCTAAAATTCGCTCTGCCAGGGTGTGTTCGTCGTCGGAGTCGAGGACGGGGACGGTTTTCTGGACGATGATCGCGCCGTGGTCGAGTTCTTCGTCGACGAAATGGACGGTGCAACCACTAACCTTCACACCATAGGCGAAGGCTTGTTGCTGGGCTTCGAGGCCGGGGAACGAGGGCAACAGCGACGGGTGAATGTTGAGGATGCTATGCGGGAACTGTTGGACGAACCAGGGGGAAAGCAGCCGCATGTATCCGGCGAGGCAGATCAGATGGATGTTGTTTTGCTGGAGAGCGGCAACGACCTCGCGATCATGCTGCTGCCGGTCTTTGCCTTTGGAAGGAATCAGCAGCGCGTTGAGTCCCCGGCGGCGAGCGGTCTCGAGCCCGGGCGCATCCGCGCGATTCGCAATTACGACGGCGATCTGCGCGTTAGGTATGCGGCCGCCGTCGATGGAGTCGGCAATCGCGACGAAATTGGAGCCGCGGCCGGAGAGAAGAATGCCAAGGTTCTTCATGCAGGAACATTATTCACTACGGGAAGAGAAATTGCAGAGGTCAGAGGTCAGATTGCAGAAGTGAACCCGAACAACTGTATGGTGCCCACGATCACTGCGATTCGCGAAGACCGGAGCCACACTTGATTTGCGAACCGGCATGTTGGCTGGAGCTAATGCAAGAAGCCGCGATATTCCCAGCGTCACGGCTGGGAGGACTGTGTAAGGAGGCCAACGAACTGGTATCTATCTTCGTCAGTTCCATCCGTACCGCAAAGGGTGTTAATTCTGCAATCTGACCTCTGCCCTCTGCCATCCGCTAGCTGTACATCACTTTCCGGTCGCCCTTCACGATTCTGCCTACGCTGTAGAATTTCTCGCCGGCGCGTTCGAGCAGGGTCTGGGCTTTTTTGAATTTTTTGGCGGGAACGACGACCAGCATTCCCAATCCCATATTGAAAGTGCGGAGCATTTCTTCCTGCTCGACGTTGCCGAGGTGCTGAAGGTGCTCAAAGATGGGGAGAACGGGCCAGGTTCCGAGTTCGATGACGGCAGATGTGCCTTTGGGAAGGACGCGGGGCAGGTTCTCGGTGATGCCGCCGCCGGTGATGTGGGCGAGAGCGCCGACACACTCGCCCGCGATCAGTTTCCGGATGATGGGCCAGTAACTGCGGTGAGTCCGCATCAGCTCGTTGCCGACTTTGTTCTTGATCTCGCTGACAAACGTCTCAAGGGAATAACCGGCGATCTCGAAAAGGAGCTTGCGGGCGAGCGAATATCCATTGGTGTGCAGGCCGTTGGAAGGCAGGCCTAAGACGCAATCGCCGATCTGGACGTCTTTACCGTTGATGATCTTCTCGCGCTCGACCACCCCGACGACAAATCCGGCCAAATCGTACTCGCCTTTGGGATAAAAGCCGGGCATTTCGGCGGTTTCGCCGCCGATCAGCGCGCAGCCGTTGTGCTTGCAGGCTTCGGCCAGGCCGCCAACGACCTTTTCGGCAACTTCGGGCTCAAGCGTTCCGGTCGCGAGGTAGTCCATGAAAAACATGGGGGCGGCGCCCTGAACCGCAATGTCATTGACACAATGATTGACCAGGTCGGCGCCGACGGTGTGATGCAGTTTCATTTCAAAGGCGACCTTAAGCTTAGTACCGACGCCGTCGACGCTTGAGACCAGGACGGGATCCAGATACTTCTTGTCGACTGAGAAGAGGCCGCCAAAGCCGCCAATTTCGCTGAGAACGCCCTTGGTGAAGGTTTTGTGGGCGAGGTACTTGATGCGCTGCTTGGTGCGGTTGCCTCGATCGATGTTGACGCCGGCGTCGGCATAGGTGATGGAACCGGCAGAGGCATTGGGAGCGTTGGGGTTTTGGGCCACTTTTTTCAGTCCGTTATTACCGGTGAGAGATTGCGCGCTCGGCGAGCCGGAGGAATCGATTCAAGCGCAACAAATTCTAGCACGTTCTCAGGTGAGCCCGGAGGCGGGAATGGGAAGTGTGGACAAGAAAGGAGCCCAAAAAAGAAAAAACCCCAGCAAAATCGGCCGGGGGGGAAACCAATAACGCAAAAAAGAGCGGATGCTACTTGCTCATGTCGTCTTTCTTGGTTTCGGCTTTCTTGGTTTTCTCTTTCTTCGTCTTCTTGGTCTTTTCCTTCTTGTCGGCCTTCTTGGTGGTGTCAGCGGGCTTATCGCCAGCAGCTTGAGCAAAGGCAAACGACGACATCGAGACGGAAAGGGCGAGCGCGAACATCAAAGCCAGTACTTTTTTCACTGTTGTAACTCCTCCGAATTAATCGTGTGTACACACGAATCCCCCGAGAATGTACATGTGTTTTTCCCGGGATGTAGGGAATTGTAGAACACTGATCTCGATTTTTCCAAGCTTAATCGGCCACGTGCAGGCGCGGAAACGGAACAAAAATATGGGTTCTCCGGTGTCGGAGATCACAGACGCGGACCGGGAGCCGGGGTAAACTAACCAGCGCATGAGCGTGACGAAATCCGGAAAAGTCGGCAAAAACCGCCCCACACAGGACAAGGCGCATGATGTTCTGCGTACGGAGGGCCATCCCCTAGATGCAATCTTCACCCCCCACAGCGTTGCCGTGATCGGTGCGAGCGACCGACCCGGCAGCGTGGGGAGGGCCGTGCTCTGGAGCCTGCTTAGCAGTCCGTTTGGGGGGACGGTTTATCCCGTTAGCGACAAGCGCGCCAGTGTGCTCGGGATCAAGGCTTACAAGGACGTGGAACAGATTCCCGAGACGGTCGATCTGGCCGTAATCGTTACGCCGGCAGATAGTGTCCCGGCCGTGATTGGTCAATGCGTGGCCGCAGGGGTGCGGGGTGCAATCGTCATTTCGGCGGGATTCAAAGAGCACGGCGAGCACGGCAAGGAACTGGAACGCCAGATCCTGGAACAGCTGCGCGACAGCCAGATGCGGCTGATCGGGCCGAACTGCCTGGGCGTGATGAATCCGGTGAGCGGACTGAATGCGACCTTTGCTCCGAATATGGCGCGCCCGGGGAATGTGGCATTCATCAGCCAGAGCGGTGCGCTTTGTACAGCAATTCTGGACTGGGCCCAAAAGGAAGTTGTTGGCTTTAGTGCGTTCGTCTCGATTGGATCGATGCTCGACGTGGGGTGGGGCGACCTGATCGATTACCTGGGCAACGATCCGCGCACGCATTCGATCGTGATGTACATGGAATCGGTCGGGGATGCGCGAAGTTTCCTGTCGGCAGCGCGCGAGGTTTCGTTGAGCAAGCCGATTATTGTCATCAAGGCCGGACGAAGCGCGGCCGCGGCCCATGCCGCCGCATCGCACACGGGCACCCTCGCGGGGAGCGACGAGGTGCTCGAAGCGGCGTTTCGCCGCTGTGGCGTGCTGCGGGTCAATAACATCGAGGATTTGTTTTACATGGCGGAATCGCTCAGCAAGCAGCCACGGCCCAAAGGCCCGCGCCTGGCAGTCGTGACGAATGCAGGCGGCCCGGGCGTGCTGGCGGCGGATTCCATTATCAGCGTCGGAGGGGAACTGTCTGAACTGTCGCCGGAAACCCTCGAACAACTGAACAAGACGCTGCCGCCGCACTGGAGCCATAACAATCCGGTCGACGTGCTGGGCGACGCGTTACCGGATCGCTATGCGAAGGTGCTGGAAATTGTGGCCGCCGATGCGAATAATGACGGACTTCTGGCGGTGTTATGTCCGCAAGGGATGTCGCATCCGACGCTGACTGCGGAGCGTCTGGCGCCGCTCGCAAAAAGCACGGGTAAACCGGTTCTCGCCTGCTGGATGGGCGGCTCCGAGATGAGTGCGGGAACCGAAATCCTGAATCGCGCCGGGATCCCGACGTTTGCTTTTCCGGACGCGGCCGCGCGCATTTTTTACTACATGTGGCGCTACAGCTATTTGGTGCGCGGGTTGTACGAGACGCCCGTGCTGCCTCATGACGAAGGAGATCCGGACCGGGTGCGAGCGGAAGCAATCATTGAGTCGGTGCGCGCAAGCGGGCGCACGCTGCTGACCGAACCCGAGTCGAAGGAACTGCTCGCCTGTTACCACATTCCGACGGCTCCGACGCTGGAAGCGCACAGCGCGGACGAGGCCGCTGCCAGGGCTGATGAACTAGGCTATCCAGTGGTGGTGAAGTTGCTCTCGCATACGATCACGCACAAGACCGAAGTGGGCGGGGTCAAACTGAATTTGAGCACTCCGGACGCGGTGCGAAATGCATGGCGTGAGATTGAGACTTCGGTCCGAGAAAAGGCTGGAGCGGAGCATTTTCTCGGGGTCACGGTGCAGCCGTTCTTTCGGGCGGAGGGTTATGAACTGATCCTGGGGAGTACAGTTGATGCGCAATTCGGCCCGGTCATGTTGTTTGGGACGGGAGGCCAGCTGGTGGAAGTGTTCGGCGACCGGGCGCTCGCGTTGCCGCCATTGACCACGACACTGGCGCGCCGGTTCATGGAGCAGACAAAGATTTTCAAGGCCTTACAGGGAGTTCGCGGCCGCCAGGCGGTCGACATGCCCGCGCTCGAGGAACTGCTGGTCCGCTTCAGCCAGTTGGTTGCGGAGCAGCGGTGGATGAAAGAGATCGACATCAATCCCCTACTGGCCTCGCCCGATCGGCTGATTGCGCTGGATGCGCGCGTCGTCCTCTACCCGAAGGACACAAAAAAGGAGGACATTCCTCGCCTAGCCATCCGGCCATATCCGAAGAGGTATGTGCGAACCGGCGCGATGAAAAATGGGGAAGAAATTCTGGTGCGGCCGATTCGTCCGGAAGACGAGCCCTTGCTGGTGAAGTTGCATCAGGTCTTATCAGAGCGTACGGTCTACCTGCGTTATTTTCAGCCGTTGCGGCTGAGCCAGCGCACGGCTCACGACCGCCTGACGCGCATCTGCTACATCGATTACGACCGTGAGATGGCCTTGGTTGTCGAGCACAAGAACGCAGAAGGCAATCCTGAGCTCATCGCAATCGGACGCCTCAGCCGGTTGCGCGGCAGAGACGAGGGCGAGATGGCCGTGCTGGTTGACGACCGGTTCCAGCACCAGGGGCTGGGAACGGAACTGTATCGCCGGCTGGTCGAAGTTGCGCGCGACGAACTCATGGGCAGCGTGGTCTCCACCATTCTGTCTGAAAATCGCGAGATGCAGACTATCTGCAAGAAACTCGGTTTCTATCTGGAGTCTTCCCTGGAAGATGGAACGGTTATGGCGACGTTAAAGCTGTAGCGGAGTGGGAACTTGCAAGAGTGGCGACGGCGGGTCCGCGCCTTTCTGATTCCTGCCTTTGAATATCGGCGCATGCGCGTCCCCGGAGATGCATCCAATTACAATTAGCGGCGTTTCGCCTTGCGCCTGATCTCTGATGAGGAACCGGCAAGAAGTTCCGACGATCGAAGTTCCGACGATCATGGATGATGGCAAACTTATGCGGGCTATTGTTGGAACCAGCGCTCTTGTGTTACTGGCGCTAGTGGCCGGTGCGCAACAGCAGTCGAACCCGTCCGAGGTATCGCTGCCGCCCGGCCAAGTCATCGAGAACGTGCAGTGTGCCGGGAATCCAGCGCAAGCGTATGCGCTGTATGTGCCGTCGCATTACACGGGGGCGAAGTCCTGGCCAATTATTTACACCTTCGATCCCAGCGCTCACGGTAAGGTTCCGGTCGAGCTATACAGGAAGACCGCCGAGAAATATGGCTACATTATTGCGGCGTCCAACAATTCCAGAAATTTTCAGACGGAGTCGCTTGCGAAGGTCGCACAGGCCTTGTGGGATGACACGCACCTGAGGCTGGTGATCGATGCGCGCCGCGTTTACATGATGGGACTTTCGGGTGGCGCCCGGGTGGCGACATCGCTCGCTCTGGCCTGTGAAAACTGCGCCGTCGCCGGCGTTATTGTGCACGGAGCCGGTTATCCCATTTCCGCGCCGCCCTCGGACAAAGACCGTTTCGCCTATTTCGCATTCATCGGAGATAAAGACTTCAACTGGCCAGAACTGATGGAGCTGAGGCGGAAAAAAGAACAGTTCGCCGCGCCGTTTCACTTGAAGACCTATGCCGGGGAGCATCAGTGGGCTCCGGCGGACATTTTTGACGAGGCGATCGAATGGCTCCAGCTCAAGGCCATGCAATCTGGAACGATCCCAGCGGATGCGGCGTTCATCGGCCAGTTATTCGCTCGAACGCAAAAGGAAGTTGAAGACGCGGTCCCGCGGCAAGATACGATTGCGCAATACGAAGCTTACCGCTCCCTGGCTTTCGACTTCAGCGGATTCAAAGACGTGAGCGAGCTTCAAGCGAAGCTCAAGGCGCTCAAGGATTCGCCAGAAATGAAGCAGGCTCTCAAGAACGAACGGGACGCGATTGATAAACAGAGTGTTCTGACTCAGGACATTTCGTCGAAGATGGCCCAGGCTGCCGATGCGGATCTCGAAGCGCAACAGATGTTGGAGTCGTCGATCAACCAAAGCCTGATCGCTTTGAAGCGCGAGGCCGAACACGTCAAGAAGGAAGATGCGCGCCTGATTTACGTTCGTTCCTTCAATGATCTCTGGGTGCAGGCCATGGAGGCGGGACAACAGGAACTTGAAATCAATAAGCAGCCGGGGAAGGCTGAGTTTTATTTTCGACTGATCAGCGAGATAACTCCAGATCAGCCTTGGCCCGCAGTCCTGCTTGCGGAAGCCCATGCGCTCAAGGGAGACAGGAAGCGCGCTTTGAAGGACCTGCATGAGGCGGTCAAACGTGGCATGAAGCATCCTGAGTCGATCACCGAGAATGCGAATCTACAGTCGCTGCGGTCCGATCCGGAATTTCAGCAGATTGTTGCCGAGCTGAAGGCCAAGTCCGGTGCGCAGGCACGGTAAGTTTCGGTGGATCTTGCAGATACGCGCGATTGCTATTCCCGCAATCACGACAGGCGAGCAAGTACAGAAAGTCCGTGTACCCAAGGATTTCGGTATGGCTTCAAAGAGGAAACTGCTCTTCGATATAATGGAATCTGCATAGCGATGACTTCTGGCCAAACTGCATCGGAATTGGCTGTTCTAGCGCTTTTCTGTGTCCTGACGATTTTCCTTTTTCCAGCGGTGCAGGGCCCGTATTCCGCCGTCCATGGTCCGGTCACGGCGCTGCAGGCCGCGCGCGCTGCGGTGCGATTGCGGCTTGCTATCGTCCAATCCGCCCTGAAGGCAGCGCAATCTTCGCTATTCGCTTTGCTCGTCGCGTGCTGTTGCACGTGTGGCACTGGCACGGAGTTCAGGTCGTTCCACCTGACGGAATGCGACAGCATTCTTCGTTGCTGATCTTCCTCCGATAGACCCATCGCACAAATTCTCTCGCGCAGTCGCGGAAGCAGTTTCAACAGTAACGTGAGCAAGCGCGCGGGGCGACTCGTCCACTATTCGTGTTCCTTCATCATGAGGAGATTTCAATGAAAAACAAACGAATGCAGTCTTTGACGATGTTTTTTTTGATCTCAGGAATGCTGTTGTCGGCTGGTTGCGCCAAAAAAGTAGCGAAAGTGACACCGGCGGCGCCGCCACAACCGTCCGCGCCAACCGCCACTTTGGCCGCGAATCCGAGCGTGGTTATGCACGGCCAATCGACGACGTTAAGCTGGCAGACAAGCAATGCGAACCAGGTGACCATCGTCGGTTTAGGAACTCTGCCGCCGACTGGTTCTCGCACAGTCGTTCCGGGCGAGTCCATTACTTACACGCTGACTGCGCAGGGTCCGGGAGGAACCAAAGACGCGTCGGCGCGGGTAACGGTGAACCAACCGGTTGCTAGCGTCGCGCCTTCGCCGTCGGATGAGGACCTGTTTGCCCGAAATGTGAAAGACGTTTACTTCGATTACAACGTGGCTAGCATTCGTACGGATGAAGTGCCGGTTACGCAACAGGACGCGGCTTTTCTCGCGCAGCACCCGAACATCTATGTAATGATCGAAGGGCATTGCGATGATCGGGGCTCGGAGGAATATAACCTCGCCCTCGGCACCAGCCGCGCGGAATCCGTGAAACAGACACTTCTGCAGCAAGGCGTTCCCGCAAGCCGTATCAAGACGATCAGTTACGGCAAAGAGAAACCATTCTGCAACGAAGATAACGACCAGTGCTGGCAGAAGAACCGGGTTGACCACTTCGCATTTGAACGTTAAGCAGCGGCCGGGCGGCCCTCTACCGGGCCGTCCTTATTTCTTTAAGCTGCCTTCGCCGGAATTCCAGCGACGATTAAGGATGGAGGCAAATCCAGTGAGGTATGCTTTTGGTGGGACATTCCCAAGAGATGAGTGAAGGCGTCCAGACGACGAGGGGGAGTTGGTGGAGAACCTCGCTGTTGGACCGCGTAGCCGAACTGCGGCAACATGAGGATCAGGTCATTCTGGTTTTGGCGCTGGTGATCGGCGCATTGACTGGCTTGGCGGTCGTCGCTTTCATCCTGCTGACGGAACGAATGGGGATGCGGCTGTATCCGGTGGGTGGCGCTCCGTGGCGGCGTCTACTGTTCCCGGTCGTGGGCTCGCTCGGCATCGGTTACCTGCTGTACCGCTATTTTCCCAACGCACGCGGCAGCGGCGTGCCGCAGACGAAGGCTGCGCTGTATGCACGCGAAGGCCGCATTACGCTGCGCACCGTACTGGGCAAGTTTTTCTGCACGTCGGCAACGCTTGCCAGCGGAATCCCGCTGGGGCGCGAAGGGCCTTCGGTTCAAGTTGGTGCGGGCATTGCTTCGGTGCTTGGGCGCCTCCTCGGATTGCGCCCCAAGCAAGTAAAGAAACTGATTCCGGTGGGAGCGGCGGCAGCCATTGCAGCCGCGTTTAATACGCCTCTGGCAGCGGTGCTGTTTGCGCTCGAAGAGATCGTGGGCGATCTTAACGCACCGGTGATGGGCGCGGTGGTGCTGGCTTCGGCGACCGCCTGGATGGTTCTGCGTGTATTTCTCGGCAATCACCCCCTCTTCAAGGTTCCGCAATATCAACTCGGCCGTCCGATCGAGCTTGTCGTGTATGCGGTGCTCGGCGTGGCTGGCGGTGTGGTTTCGGTAGCCTTCACAAAGCTCTTGCTGGGTATGCGGGCGCGCTTCCTGCGGTTCCCGCAGAATACGGTCTGGTTCCAACCAGTCGCGGGCGGATTGCTGGTCGGCCTGATGGGCTGGTTTGTGCCGCAGGTTCTGGGCGTAGGTTATGGGTTTGTCGGCGACGCGTTGAACGGAAGGATGGCGTTCGACCTGATGGTGCTGCTGGTGGTATTGAAACTTATCGCCGTTGCCACCAGCTATGCTTCGGGCAACGCGGGCGGTATTTTTGGGCCATCTTTGTTTATTGGCGCGATGCTGGGAGGTACGGTGGGGACCGTGGCGCATCATTTGTTCCCCGCTTACACGGCGACGCCGGGCGCTTACGCACTGGTTGGGATGGGCGCGGTGTTCGCGGGGGTGGTGCGCGCTCCCATGACATCGGTGCTGATGATCTTCGAGATGACGCAGGACTATGCCGTGATCGTCCCGCTGATGATTGCGAATCTGGTGAGTCTTTTCATTGCTTCACGGTTGCAGCATGAACCCATCTACGAAGCGCTAGCCGTGCAGGATGGCATACACCTGCCGATGGCGAAGACGCGCCAGCGATCTGGTCAGCGTCAGGTAGCAGGAATCATGCAAAATGCGGGCCAGTTGCTGCCGGCCGAGATCGCGGTTCGGGAGGCGCTGGAGGAGGTTCGATCGAGTGAATTCCGAACGTGGCTGGTGATGGATCGACGAGGTGTCATTGGTGTGATCAACGTTGCGATGCTGGAGCAAGAACTGGCGGAAGGCGCGGATAAGAAGGTCGGTGAACTGGTGGATGCGCAGGCTTTTCCGCACATCCACCCGGATCAAGGGCTGGATTTGGCGCTCGAACGCATGGGTGCAAACCAGATCGAAATCCTGCCAGTGGTGAACCGGGCGGATGTGCACAAGTTGGAAGGCATCCTGACCCTGCGCGATGTGTTGAATGCATATGGTGTCAGCGCACGTGATCGGGCTTGAGCTTACCGGCCTTCGAAGCCGAGGCTCAGCAGGGTAGGCTGTCTCTGCCGGATCACTGATACGAACCGCCCTTCGCACTACCTCCCGGGCCCGCGCCACACAAAATTCTTAGACCTGGTCGCGAGCTTCGGCCAGCACGACGTCGACCTCAAGCTTTTTCTTGCCGCGGTAGAGGGTCACCTTTATGGTGTCGCCCGCGCGGTGTTTGTTCATGACCTGCGCGAGATCCTGCTGGCTCTCGATTTTGTCTCCGTCGATGGCGACGATCAGGTCGCCTCCGATCATGATGGGCATGTTGCCGAGGTAGGCGCGATCGGTGCCACCGCGAAGACCGGCACGGTCGGCCGCGCTCCCGGGAACGGCTTGCACGATGAGGAGACCGTAATCGGCGGGGAGGCTCATTTCGCTGGCGAGTTCGGAATCGATTGGAAGGGTGCGAATACCGAGGGCGGGACGGCGCACGCGTCCGAGAGTAACGAGGTCGTTGAGAACCGCTTTGGCGGTGTTGATGGGGATGGCGAATCCGATGCCGGCGCTTTGGCCGACGTTGGAAGCGATCATGGTGTTGATGCCGATGACCTCACCGTGCCAGTTGAGCAGCGGGCCTCCGGAGTTGCCGGGGTTGATGGCGGCGTCGGTCTGGATGGCTTCGTCGATGACCATGCCATCGGGCTCCTGCACCTGGCGGATGGAACTGACGATGCCGCGAGTGAGAGTGCCGGCGAGTCCGAAGGGATTGCCGATGGCATAAACTTTCTGACCGACTTGCAGCTTGGTGGAATCGCCGAGCGTCATGGGCTGGAGGTCGGCACCTTTGACCTGGACGATGGCGAGGTCGTGCGCCTTGTCGGTGCCGACGATGGTGGCGCGCAGCTTCTTCCGATTGTGGAGAGTGACCCAGACGTCGTGCGCGTTTTCGATGACGTGGTAATTCGTAAGGATGTGGCCTTCCTTATCGATGACAAAACCGGAGCCCTGGCCTTCCTGGGGGACCGATCCGTAGAAGAAGTCGAAGGTCATGACGCGCGAGGTGATATTGACGACGGAGGCGATGTTCTTCCGGTAGACGTTGATGTTGTTTTGCTCTTCGGGGTCGAGCGACTCGCCGCTGGAAGCTTCTATGATTTCGACGTGCTGGGGATGGCTGAGCCAGTTGGCGGGATGGAAGTCCTGATGACGGTAGGTGGTGAAGTA
>Ga0187867_10001197_pt1 | contig 22530 bp, 20 predicted proteins | sample June2016WEW_13_1_FD_132976 | JGI IMG/M metagenome (GOLD analysis project Ga0187867, IMG submission 132976) | Peatland microbial communities from SPRUCE experiment site at the Marcell Experimental Forest, Minnesota, USA - June2016WEW_13_10 | ecosystem: Environmental > Terrestrial > Soil >...
CGCCCTGGTTGAAGTTCGCCGCCAACTCGTTGAAGTCGGACGCGTTGACCAGGCCGTCGTAGTTGAAGTCGCCTTGGTCCCAGCCGGTGATGCTCTGGTTGAAATTCGCGGCCAGGATGTTGAAGTCCGAGCCGTTCACCAAACCGTCCAGATTGGCGTCGCCGAGCAGCGTGTAGGCCACTTCGATCTGCCCGGAGGTCAGGCCGGCAACGACATGGTCATTTCCGTCGGCATAGCCGACGCCGTAGAACAGGCCAGCGGTCTTGGTTTGTGCCGCCGAGGAAATGATGCCCGAGCCGTTCCAGTTGCCGCCGTTGTAGCCAGACTTGATGTACCCGGCGATGGTCGTGATCGGATCGCTGGAGGTGTAGGTGATGATGACGTGGTCGTTGTTGATGTCCAGCACGCTGCTGCCGGTGATCGACAGCGACGTGAGGTCGATGGCGCTGGTCACGGCCGGGCCGGAGCCGGAGACGCCGGTGGCCAGCTTCAGGGTTCCACCGGTAATGCTCATGCTGCCGACGCTCAGGGCGGTGCCGATGGTCAGCATATCGCTGCCGGATTTTGTGAACGCCCCGGCATCGGCGATCTTGCCGCCGGCGCCGCTGATGGTGTAGTTGCCGGAACTGTTGTTGACTGTCACCGAACCGGGGCTGACGGTGGTGGTCAACGTCACCGCGTAATGGTTGTTGTTGGAGTCGTTGAAGGTCACCTGGGCGCCGTTGGCGTAAAGGGCGGCGGCGATTTGGTTGTTCCAGTTGTTGTTGGTGGTATCCCAGGTATGGCCGTTGGTGGGGGAGCCTGCGCCAGCGTTGTTCCAGGTGAGCACAGTGTCCAGGCTCGAGGTAATGAAATTCATCGTACTGGTGACGTCAATGCGCGTATAGTAGTCGTAATCGCCGTACAATCCGTCCACCAGGGTATTGCCGCTTCCGGTGGAGGGTCCGCCGATCAAATCGGTGACGCCGGCGAGGTAGGTCGTGCTCCCCTCGGTGAAGAATAATCCGCCGCCACTGTCGCCTTGAGTCGAGCAGCCTTCCAAGGGCAACGGGGTGGTGTCGCCCATGACGCTCGCCGAAGGGTTGTTCGGCTGGTCGAAGTCGGTGAGCATGAGGTTGGAGCTGAAGCTCGCAAACGAGGTTCGTGTGTAACTTGGCGGTCCGCCGGTCGTGGTGTCGCCGCCGAAAGCGTCGACGACGTTCTGGACTGCCCGCCGGGTGCCGTATGCGCCGGTGTTACCGGTCAAACCCGTGCCGGTTGTTCCATAGCCGACGATGGTCGCCGTTTGTCCCAGTTCCGTTCCCAGAGAGCTGTTGTAGAGCGTCGCCGGCGTCACGCTGGTGATAGGCGTGCTCAATTGAATCAAGGCCAGATCGTTGCCTTGAGCCCCGTCGTTTGACCAGCCGGGTTCCACGTAGACCGCGGAAACGGAACTGGACCCGGGATATGAGGCGGTGGAGCCTTGGCCAAAGCTGATCACGGACGGCGAATAGCTTGAGTAGGGCGCGGTCTGGTTGGCAACGACGTGCGCGGCCGTCAAAACCCAATCGGGAGCGATCAGAGTTCCCGATCCGGCGTTCGCCTCACCGTTGCCGGTATATACAAAAACGAAACCCGACGCGGCGTACTGGGATTCCGCACCGAGGCTGGTGTAGTTGGAATCGCTCACATCATCGCGGATCGTCGCGGCGCGAGAATCGCAAATCCAAACGGCCGCCGCCGCCGCTGCCGCCAACGCGCGTATCCGGCGATCGATACAAATTTTGCCGCCGCGTCCGCTGGCAGACATCTCGTTTTCTCCTCGCAGTCCACGCTTCAAGCGTCGTCCCTCGCCGACAAAAACATAACCTATTTCCCATCACAAACAATGAAGAAATGGCAAAGAATCGACCAAAATAGCGGCTTTTCCAGCCGTCTGCCTTCCAAGCAGCGTTCACGGGGAGGTTTATGCGGTTGAGTCCGTTGAAAGGCAACGGTCTTACGCCAGCGTTCCCAATTCCATTTCGTGCAGGCCCTTGCCGCTGGGCACCATGGGGTAGACGTGCTCGTTGGGCTCGACGTAGAAATCGACCACGATCGGGCCTTTATGGTCGAGCATTTCCTTGACCACCTTGGGCACTTCGGACTTGTGGTCGCAGCGAATCCCGCGGATGCCGAAGGACTCCGCCAACTTCGCGAAGTTCGGGTTCTTCATCTCCGTCTGGCTGTAGCGCTTCTCGTAGAACATGTCCTGCCACTGCTTGACCATGCCCTGGAAATCGTTGTTGAGGATGGCGACCTTCACGGGGATGTTGTACTGGGCGATCGTGGCCAACTCGGAGAGGGTCATCATGAAGCTGGCGTCGCCGTCGATGTCGATGACGATTTTGCCGGGGCTTCCGAGCTGCGCTCCGATGGCGCTGGGCAGGCCGTAGCCCATCGTGCCCAGTCCGCCGCTGGTGATCATCTGCCGCGGATAGCGCCAGCGGTAAAACTGGGCGGCCCACATCTGGTGCTGGCCGACGCCCGTGGTAATGATCGCGTCGCCGCGGGTCTGGGCGTTGATCTGCTCGATCACGTACTGGGGCTTGGAGTTTTTCGAGTCATCGAGATATTTGAACGGATACTTCGCCCGCCAGGCGTTGATCTGGTTCCACCAGGCGTGGCGGTCCCGGTGCTCGATTAGGGGCAACATCGCTTCCAGCGATGCCTTGGCATCGCCGACCACCGGCACGTCCACGTCGACGATCTTGCTGATGCTGCTGGGGTCGATGTCGATGTGGATGATCTTCGCCCTGGGCGCGAACTTGGTGAGGTTGCCGGTCACGCGGTCGTCGAATCGGGCGCCGATGCTGATGAGGCAATCGCAATCCTGCACCGCGTAGTTCGCCGTGGCCGAGCCGTGCATGCCCAGCATGTACAGGGCGCGCGGGTCCAATTCGTCGAATGCCCCCAGACCCAGAAGAGTCGTGGTACAGGGGATGTTTCCCTTTTGGGCGACCTTTCGCAGGACGGCCGAGGCGCCGCTCATGATCACGCCGCCGCCGACGTAGAGCAGCGGCTTCTCGCTGCGGTTGATCAGTTCCGCGGCCTCCTGGACTTGGCGCGCGTTGGCGGCCATGTAGGCGGTCTTGCGCTTCTGGATGTGCGGCCGCGGAGCATCGTCCACCTCGCGCGTGCACAGGCCGGTGGTCACGTCCTTGGGCAGATCGATGAGCACGGGACCCGGCCGGCCGCTGGTGGCGACCAGAAACGCCTCGTTGATGATCCGGGGAAGATCGTGCACGTCCTTGATCAGGTAATTCCATTTCGTGCAGTGCCGCGAGATTCCGGTGACGTCCGCCTCCTGGAACGCGTCGTTGCCGATAACCTTCGTTGCCACCTGCCCGCTGAACACCAGGATGGGAATGGAATCCAACTGCGCCGTGGCCAGCGGCGTAATGGTATTGGTCGCGCCAGGCCCGCTGGTGACCACGCAGACGCCCGGCTTGCCCGTCACCCGCGCGTAGCCATCGGCGCAGTGGCCGCTGCCCTGCTCGTGCCGGTTGAGAATGAATTTGGCGCTGGTCCGATAAAGCTGATCGAACACCGGCAGGATCGCGCCGCCGGGATATCCGAACATCACCTCGACCTTATGTTGGCCGACCAGCATCTCGTGGAATATCTGCGCCCCGCTCTTGCCTTGGTACTTGGGCTTGGATCCGGCGGCGGTTGAAATCGTGGTCACTTTTGCGTCGGTTTGAAGCGTAGCCATGTTTGTCTCTCACAGTTGTAACTATTTGTCGGAAGAAGAAATACAATCTGAGGTGGGCCGGTGTCGCCAGGGAGTTTTTGTACCCCTGGCCGCATCGCCGGCCTATCGTACGGCGACCGTAAGGTGCAGGAGCATGAGAACGGAAACGGCCATTGGGAGCGAATCCTACGATGTTTAAGCGTTATCGTCAATCTAAAAGGCGTTACTTATTAAACCGGGTCTGCCCAAACTTCCGGGAGCAAAGACGATGGAACCGCCATGACGCCAAGACGCTAAGCTAAAATCATGGTGGTGTGCCAATCCCGTTCGGCTGTGTCGAACGGGATTGGACCTGTCCCGTTTTCAATGTCCGTTTTCAATGTATGGTCATACCGAGGTCTGCATTCGCCTGATTTCGTCGCGGAGTTTGGCGGCTTCCTCGTACTGCTCGGTTTTGATCGCCTTGTCCAGTTGCTGTTGCAGGCGGGTCATCGGGTCCATCGGGATTTTCCGCCGGATCTCCCGCGCGAATTTCTTCAGGACGCGCACTTCGTTCGATTTGTCGAAGGCCTCGTCCTGCCCGAACCGCGCGAAGAACTCGCGGATGTTGTCCAATCCTTTTTCAACCACCGACAGCGCCGGCTTGTAATCCTTGTCGTTGTAGTGGATCGACGCCTCGGCCCGGCAGTTCATCATGATGATGTAGGGTCGGTATTGTTCGAGGATGAGCTGGTCGTGTTCGTCGGTGGCGAATTTGCCGCAGAAATCCAGCACCCGCAGATTCCGGGCCGTGTCGCGCATCACCGCCACGAAATCCTCCAGCACGAACAGGCCCAGATAGCGCTGGTAGTACATGACCGCTTCTTCCCGAAGCGCCTGGCATTGATCGCCGGTGATCTGGAATCCCGATTCGGTTCCGTGCCGCTGGCGGTATTCCTCCAGTTCCCGTTCGTGATAGTCCAGCAGCGATTCGCAGCCATGCGGGCGCGTCCCGTCCGGCCGGCCGGTCATTTCCATCTGCAACAGCCCAAGGTCCACGCGCATCTGGAGTTTGGGCTGTCCGTCCATGCCGCTGATTTTGCGGACGTTGATCGTGCCCGGCTCGTAATCCCAACCCTTGAGAACCGGGGTGATATCCCTGCTGGGCATGCGCCCCTCGTCGCGCGAAGGGGTGTCTGGCCGATTCATGTCGATTCTCCGAACGCTCCGTGACCGATAGGCGAGGCCCTTTGCCTTCCGTATTTGGCCGTCGGGATTTTGCCCCAACGTTTTGCCATCGTCGGCAAACCTCACCGCCACAAGTATAGCACGTCCTGCCCCTAAGTTTGGTAAACTATCGCCTGGTTCGACAGCGCCTTATCCGGCAATTGCGGTTTCCTCCATGTTTCCCCGGCGGCTAGGTTTGCGCGACCGGCAGAGTTTGCCCATCTCACTTTGACTGCGGCCCGATCACGAGGCAGAATAAGAAGATGCAATCCGCCGTGAAATGCGCCTGTCCCAGATGCCAATGCACGGTGGAACCCGCCAAGGGCGTCATGCGTGACGGCAAGCTCTATTGCAGCCGGGCCTGCGCCTACGAATGCACCCCCACCACCTGCGTCTGCGTCCACGATCGATGCGAGGACAAGCCCCGGTAACGGGCTCATCAATTCCGCTGTTCCATCGTGAACTGATTTGCCTTGAGGGGATCGGGCGCGTCGATGGGATGATGCTTCTGCTCCCAAGCTGCTGCTAACCTCACCAGAATGTCCAACCGGTCGCCGGCGGCGGTTCTCACCTTGGCGTCCATCAGCGTGTCGATCTCCTTCAGCGCCCGGCGGTAGTCGCGCTCGCTATCAATCGATTTGATTTCCATCGTCTGGTCTGCTTTATGGGGACCACAGGTTGACCCCGGTTTTCGGAGCGGCGGCGATGAGTTGCTGATCGAGGGTGCATAGCCCCAGGTTTCGGCGGGCGGCCAGCTCAAGGTAGGCCGCATCATACGCGGTCAGTTGGTGTGAACGCGCCAGCTTCATCAACGCCGCACCGTCTGGCTCGTCGTCAATGTGCGCGATCAGCTTCGGCAGTTCACGGATAAACCGGTCCACATTGGCGACGTCAATTCGACCTCGACGTTCGTTCACAATGAGAATATTGCGGATCTCGAACCAGAACAGCCATGGAATCACCATGCCGTCACGCTCGACGGCAGCGCGCGCCGAATGGGCCCAATCCCCGGACTCATCCGCCAAGGCCCACGCTGCGGCGACTGAGCAATCCACCACCATCATTAGTAACGATGTCCTTCGTGCTTGGACGAAATGATTTCCTGAATCGTCAGCTTGCCATGGACATTGGCGCGAACCTTATCCATTTCGATTCCCGCTGCGGCGCGTTCCGCAGCTGTCGTCTGGTGAAATTGCGCCCATGACTTCCACCGGGGAACCAGATCAAGAACCGGCTTGCCCTGCTCGACGATCGTTACGGGCTCGCCACGCTTGATCACATCGCGCACGATCATCGCCATTCCTTGGTCGCTTTGAGGCAGACTGATTTCTCGCATATCTGGACTCCTGGGGAACCATTCTATCCATCTCCCGGTTTTTGCGCAACCCCGTCAATTACTTGGGGGACGATAAAGCCTTACTTCGCCGTCGCCTGCGGCTGTCGGAACGGGTCGAACGCCGCCGCCTCCGTTGACGCGCCCGCCATCGAAGCGCCGGCCGCCAGAATCATATCGAAGCCGTCCGCCAACCACCGTCACATGGCTGATACTGTTCTCATCGTTTCGCTCCGTTTGCAGGCCTTTACTCATTGGCATCCGATGACGCCGATTATTCATGGGCTGCTTCGGCGCCCAAGTGCATGGAGTCAAAACCGCTGAACCTGGACCAGAAAAAGCCATAGAAGGCAACGATTGCGAAGCAGGCCATGGGGACGACGTACCCGGCGGACATGCCGTGCTTATCGGCGACGTAACCCATGAGCTTGGGCAGGAGGGCGCCGCCCATGATGGCCATGACGATGAACGACGAAGCTTTCTTGGCTCGGATGCCAAGCCCGAAAATCCCCAGGGCGAAAATGGTCGGGAACATGATCGACATGAAGAAGTAACTCAGAAAAACGGCGGCCACGGAGATCCACCCCAGCTTAGCCATGATCAACCCGCAGATGACCACGTTGATCAAGGCGTACGTCCCCAGCATCTTATGGGCGGGAACTCTTCGGAGCAGCGCTGCTCCACTGAACCGCCCGGCCAGGAAGAAACCGAATCCGACCGACGCCAAGGCGGACGCGAATGCGTCGCTGAAATGCCGAATACCCCCGCCACCCGCTTCCGTCCAACTGGGGCGCAGCATGGTCTTGACGTGGTCCGAGATCGCCGGGGTTTCTTTGGTCATATAGTTAATGAAAAAGGCAAAGATGCCCGATTGCGCGGCGACGTAAAAGAACTGCGCGACAACCGCCATGACAAAATGCGGGTGCGCCCAGATCGAATGCGACGCCGTTTTCGCCTCCGAACCCGCAGTGTCATCCAGGTGATAATCATCTTCCATCTTCACGTCTGGCACGTTGGCGAAGAAGAAGATGATGGCCAGGACAAGCACGACCACGGCGACGCCAAAGTAAGGGATCCACAGCATGGCGCTGCCGGTGTCGGTGCCGTTTGAATCCTTACCGTAGAAGAAGAGGCTTCCCGCGATGGGACCGAATATCCAACCGATGCCATTGCAAGATTGTGCCAGATTGATGCGCGTGGCCGCGTACTTGGTTGGCCCCAGCACCGTGGTGTAGGGGTTGGCGATGGTTTCAAGAAACGTAAGTCCGGCCGCGATGGAACAGACACCGATCAGAAACGCCCAGAACTGCCCGATGTGCGTGGCGGGAATAAACCAGAAACCACCCACGGCAACCATCAACAACCCGCAGATGATACCGCCTTTATACCCGGTCTTGGTTGCCAGCCAACCAGCGGGAAGCGCCATCAAGAAGTAACCCAGGTAATGCGCCCATTGCACGTTGGCGGATTGGGCCAGGCTGAGATGGAGCACTTTCTGAAAGTGCTTGTCCATCGTATCGATCATGCCGTTGCAGAACCCCCAGAGGAGAAACAGCGAACTGACCAAGGCAAACGTGAACGCCACGTTTTGCCCGTTTGCAAGATCGAACATTCCATTTTTCTTTGATTCCAGTTCCACGGTTCCCATTTGTTTCGTACTCCTGCCAGTTGAGAAATGTGAGGGAAAAAGAATGTACCATCCGTTCCTGACGCGGCAACAGATCACGGCGCGGCGGTAGGCAAAGCCTCCGCGGATGATCCTCGAAACGCGCCACGCCCTGGCTGCTGCACTCCGCTTGTCACTTCCCGGAGCGCGATTCTACTGAATCGGCCTTCCAGATGCGAGATTGCCAGAAAATTGCGCCGTTTTTGCCATTGATAGGCCTTTTCGCCGCCGGGCCGTCTTTCTAAACTAAACGGATCAACTCCAGCGGAGATTATTTATGAGCAATCAATCGATTCCCCCCGAGGGCCTTTCCGAAGCGGTGGGCCGGGCGCTGAACGCCCAACCCATCGTGGACATGCACACGCATCTCTATCCGCCCACGTTCGGCACCCCGGTTCCCAACGCGACCGGCCAGACCGATCCGGCCGGATTGATGCTTTGGGGCATCGACGAACTGGTCACCTACCACTATCTCGTCGCCGAGGTCTATCGCGTGGCGCCGGCGTCCAAATTTCCCTACGAACAGTTCTGGAAGATGTCCAAGCGCCAGCAGGCCGACCATATCTGGAAACACCTGTTCGTGGACCGCACGCCGGTGAGCGAGGCATGCCGCGGCGTGCTGACGACCCTCCGGTTGCTCGGGTTCGATCCCAACGAAAAATCGCTCGACGCCTATCGCCCCTTCTTCGCCAAACAGGACCCCAGCAAATACATCGACCGCGTGATGGAGCTTTCCAACGTGTCGTCGATCACCATGACCAACCCGGTCTTCGACGACAACGAGCGCAACCGCTGGCTGAAAAACCCCGCGATCGCGGCCGATTCGCGGTTCAAGGCCGTGCTTCGCATCGATCCCCTTCTTCGCAACTGGCCCGCCGCCGCCAAACAAATGGCCCCTTGGGGGTTCAAGGTTTCCGAGGAAATCTCCGCTGCCACGATCGAGGAGGTCCGCCGATTATTGCGCCACTGGATCGACCGTCAGAAGGCCATCTACCTCGCCGTCAGCCTCCCTCCGGAATTCCGCTATCCCGCCGATTCCGGACCCGTCGAATCGGCCGGGCAGACGATCCTGGAAAAAGCGGTCCTCCCCGTCTGCGCCGAACGCGGATTGCCCTTCGCCATGATGATCGGTTCGCGCATGCGCGTGAATCCCGCGCTGGGAGATGCCGGAGACATGTCCGGCAAGGCGGATATCCTCGCCGTCGTCAACCTGTGCCGCCAGTTCCCACAAAACAAGTTCTTCGTCACCATGCTGGCCCGCGAAAACCAGCACGAGCTTTGCGTCGCCGCCAGGAAATTCGGCAACCTGATGATCTTCGGCTGCTGGTGGTTTCTCAACAATCCCAGCCTCATCCAGGAGATCGAGCGCATGCGCATCGAACTGCTCGGAACGAGCTTCATTCCCCAGCACTCCGATGCCCGAGTCCTCGATCAGTTGATTTACAAATGGAACCACAGCCGCCGCATTCTCACCCAGGTCCTGGCCGACAAGTACGGCGACCTGGCGCAGACCGGCCGGCGAGTCACGAAAGAAGACATCGAACGCGACGTTCGGCTGATGCTTAGGGATAATTTCGCGGAGTTTTTGGCTCGCTGAAGCGCGCGACTATCTGCCGACGCTTTGCTTGTAAGCGATATGCCGGGCAAGCGAGTCGTTTAGAATCTTGTCGCTGATGTAGAAATCAGTTGCCCGCAGTTTTTCGTGAACCATTTTAAGGTCTTCGATGTGGCCTTGGTTGGCGGCAAGTTCAAGAATGCCGATGGTGCCGACGACCCGCAGTCCCAGTTTTGCGGCTTGGGCGCGGGGTTTGTCTTCGTCGAGCAAGATGGCGTCGGCTTTCAACTCCTGTGCGAGTTGGATGGCGTCGCGCTCACCGCGGTGTCGCGATGGGGTGACGGCTTCGGGCATCGACGGAACGCGAACGGAGACCCATGGCGGGGGTTTGCTATCCAATCGCGGACGCCCTTGGGAGTCGCGGGACGGGACAATTCCTCGGCTACCGAAGCCGGGATCACGACGGATTTGAAAAGCGCTACCAACAGGTCGGCTAGCCCAAGCCGGATCAGGACGTTGAGAGGGCTTGCGTCGGAAACGACGAGCATCGGGGGTTATTTCGTGCCGAAAAGTTGTCCCAGGTTCGTTCGATCTTGTTCGAGGTCGGCAAGCGTGTAATTGACCGGGACGTTTCTTTGCGCCAGCCAGACGTGTGCCTCATGCCGCGTCTCGAAGCCCAGAATTTCGGCAATGTCGGTGGTGCTGAGTTTGCCTGCCTGGTAGTTGGAGATGAGGAATTGCTCTCGCGCATGCTCGTCAAGGTTTGGCGTCTGGCGCCGAAGCTCCTGCTCGATGTCTGACGGAATCCGAATCGTGATGGCCATGGCTCACCTCGGCAGCGTCTTGGATTATAGCCAAGATTCTGGTGAGACACCACGGCGAGATCGCTTTGACGTTTGCGGCCCGGTGTTCTAATCTTCCCCCCATGACCAAATTCAAAGACGTGGTTCCTCCGACGCCAGGAGAGGCGATTTCGATTTCCGGCGGAAAACTCAACGTGCCGGATCAGCCGATCATTCCCTTCATCGAAGGCGATGGAACCGGCCCGGACATTTGGCGCGCCAGCCAGCGCGTCTTCGATGCCGCCGTCGAAAAATCCTACGGCGGCAAACGCAAGATCGCCTGGATGGAAGTCTTGGCCGGCGAAAAGAGTTTCCAGAAGCTGAACACCTGGCTGCCGGACGACACCGTCGAGGCGTTCAAAACGTTCCTGGTGGGCATCAAAGGCCCGCTGACCACGCCGGTCGGCGGGGGGATTCGATCGCTGAACGTCGCCCTGCGGCAGATGCTCGATCTTTACGTCTGTTTGCGCCCCGTGCGATATTTCCAGGGCGTCCCCAGCCCGGTGAAGCACCCGGAAAAAGTGGAAATGGTCATCTTCCGCGAGAACACCGAAGACATCTACGCCGGCATCGAGTACGCCGGCGCAACGCCGGATAGCCAGAAGATACTGGATTTCCTCGCCCAGAATTTTCCCAAGGAATTTGCCAAGATTCGCTTTGGAACCAAGGAGGCCGCGGCGCGGTGGCTTAAGCAGCTTGAAGACCTGGGCGCTCCGCATCGCGAGGCGATCGTGGATGTCGGCATCGGCATCAAGCCGGTCAGCTATCTCGGGACCATACGCCTGGTCCACGCTGCCATCCTCTATGCCATCAAGCACAACCGCAAAAGCGTCACCTTCGTGCACAAGGGGAACATCATGAAGTTCACCGAAGGGGCCTTTCGCGACTGGGGATATAAAATCGCCAAGGAGCGCTACGGCGCCGTCGAAATCGATGGCGGACCGTGGTGCAAAATCCCCGACGGAAAACCCGGCGCCGGCATCGTCATCAAGGACGCCATCGCCGACATCACCCTTCAGCAGACCCTCACCCGCGCCGAGGATTTCGACGTCATCGCCACCCTCAATCTCAACGGCGATTACCTCTCCGACGCCCTGGCGGCGCAGGTCGGCGGCATCGGCATCGCCCCCGGCGGAAACATCAATTACGTCACCGGCCACGCCATCTTCGAAGCCACCCACGGCACCGCCCCCAAATACGCCAATCTGGACGTAGTCAATCCCGGCAGCGTCATCCTCTCCGGCGTCATGATGTTCGAATACCTCGGCTGGCAGGAGGCCGCCGATCTGATCGTCAAGGGCCTTCAAGGGGCCATTGCCGCCAAGACCGTCACTTATGATTTCGCACGTCAAATGGAAGGGGCGAAGAAGATCAAGTGCAGCGAGTTCGCCACCGCGATGATTGAGCATATGCGATAGGGCAAAAGGTATCATGAATCTGTATCACGTTTTGGTAACGCAGGAAGATCGCTGGCTGATCGGCCGGGTGTTGGAGAGGGAGGGGATCACCACCCAGGGCAGGTCTCTGGACGAGCTTGTCTTCATGGTCCGCGATGCCATCCGTCTGATGTGGAACGAAAAGGCGGTGCAGTTGGAATTGGTTGTGCCGAGCGACACTCCGCGAACCTCCGGACGTCGGGCGAGGGAGCGTAAGAAATCCCGGCTCGTCCCATAACGCCGGGGCTTTCGCCGACCCGCGCCTCCCACATATTCACCCCATTTAATCCATCCCAACCCCTTCCCTGGAAATTTTCTCTTCGGACGACGCGACAATTGCCCGATAAAAACTTGACACCCCCCGATCTGTGGCCTAGGTTTTAGTAGTTGAAGTGCGTTATTTTCGGAGGCTCCAGAGCGTCGGGCACGCCGGGGTGGGCGGGTTCGGCCCGCGGAAGTTTGTACACCGGCTATGTCGCGCACACCGAATGAAGCCGCTGGTTCCTCCGACAAGGGCGTCCTTTCGTCTTCCAATCTAGATACCGAAGTCGGCAAGCTCGCGGTGGACATGGGCTTGGTGACTCGCTCCGAGGTGGACTTTTGCCGCGAGCACCAGAAGCAGGCCTCCGATCCCAACGCGCGCAGCCTCAGCGATCTCCTGGTCGAACATAATTTCCTGACCGTCAATCAGGCCAAGCGGGTTCGGCAGGTCATTATCGACGGCAAATCCAGCCGAATCCCCGGTTATGAATTGATCAAGGAGGTCGGCAAGGGCGCGATGGCCAGGGTGTATAGCGCCAGGCAGATTTCCCTGGATCGCATTGTCGCCGTCAAGATTCTTCCCAAGAAGATGAGCGACAACCGCGATTTCGTGGAGCGCTTTTACAAGGAGGGCAAGGCGGCGGCGAAGCTCAGTCACAACAACATCGTGCAGGCCATCGACGTCGGCGAATCCCCCGATGGGTTCCATTATTTCGTCATGGAATTCGTCGAGGGCAAAACCCTGTACGACATGATGGCCTCCCCTCCCCAGGGCGAAGGCAAGAGTTTTTCCGAAGCCGAGGCGCTGGACATCGGAATACAAATGGCCGACGCCCTCGCCCACGCCCATCGCCGCGGTTTGATTCACCGCGACGTCAAGCCCAAGAACATCATCCTCACCCCGCTCGGCGTCGCCAAGCTGACCGATCTGGGATTGGCCAGGCAGGTCGACGACAAGCGCGCCGCCGGATTGGAGGCGGGCAAGGCCTACGGCACCCCGTATTACATCAGCCCCGAACAAATCCGCGGCGACATGGACATCGACTTCCGAGCCGACATCTATTCCCTGGGCGCGACCTTGTACCACCTCGTCACCGGCCGCCCCCCGTTCGAGGGCGAAACACCCGCCGCCGTCATGCATCAGCATCTCAAGCAGCCGCTCGTCCCCGCGGATCACGTCAACACCGCCCTTTCCGCCGGGGTCGGCGAGATCATCGACGTTGCCATGGCCAAACGCCGCGAGGACCGCTACCAATCCACCGAGCAGATGCTGGAAGACCTGCGCCTGGTGCAGAAAAACGAGGCCCCCAAATTCGCCCGCCGCGCCGTGGACCTGGAATCCCTCGCCCGCATCGAGGAGACCGGCAAAACCGTCGATCTGGTCCCCAGTCCCATCCCCTTGCGAGAAAATCCGTGGAAGACGCCCCAGGCCATGATCCTCGCCTGGGTCGCGGGCGCCGCCATATTCCTCGATCTTGTCCTTGTCATTTTGCTCGTCTTAATGCACAAATAGCGTTTCATGGACACCCGGCTCGGTTTCATCGGTTTGGGGATCATGGGCGCTCCCATGGCCGGTCGGCTCATGGATGCCAGGTATACCCTGGCCGTCCATTCCCGCACGAAGTCCAAGGCTTCGCGCCTGATCGCCCGCGGCGCCCGATTTCTCGATTCACCCGCCGCCGTCGCCGCCGAGAGCAACGTCGTCTTTATCTGCGTCACCGACACCCGCGACGTGGAGGCGGTGGTTCGCGGCGACGACGGCATCGCCGCCAGCGCGCGACGCGGTTTGATCGTCGTCGATCATTCAACCATTTCACCCACCGCCACCCGTCAACTTGCGGATGAATTGGCCAAGCAGGGCGCCCATTTCATCGACGCACCCGTCAGCGGCGGCGACGTCGGAGCACGCAACGGCACACTCTCCATCATGGCCGGCGGCGATCCCGTCGCCTTCGAACGCGTCGAGCCCATGCTGCGAATTCTCGGCAGCACCATCACCTATTGCGGCCCCAGCGGAACCGGCCAGCTCACCAAGCTCGTCAACCAAATCCTCGTCAGCGTCACCAACCTCGCCGTCTGCGAAGCGCTGACCTTCGCCAAAGAGAATGGCTTGAACCTCGAAAAGACCATCGCCGCACTCAGCGCCGGCGCCGCCGGGTCATGGCAATTGGCCAACCTCGGCCCGCGCATGATCGCCGGCGATTTCCGTCCCGGATTTACCATCAGTCTTCAACAGAAGGATTTGCGATTGATCTTGCAGTCCGCCTGCGAATCCAACATATCACTTCCCGCCGCCAGCCTCGCCCACCAACTTTTCACCGCCGCCCAGGCCGCCGGACACGGAAAAGATGGAACGCAGGCCCTTTTCACCGTCGTTGAAAAACTGGCCAGTTTGCACTAATGCCAGCCGCCCGTTCACGCCGCCATCAAAACCACTAGCTTCTGGCTCGGCATGTCCACTTCCGCCATCCGCTCCTTGCAGAAATTCAGCACCGACAACTCCACATCTGTCAGGAATCTTGTGAAGAACTGGCGAAGCTGGTCGTTCATCTGCATTGCCAGGATCTGGTTCATTCCCGATCGCACCGCGTTGAACTGTTGCCGGAGGCCGGCGTCGGGGCCGTCGATTCCCATCGGGTCGTTGCCGTACACGCACGAGGCCCGGATGGCCGCGATCCTTAAGCCCACCGCCGCCGCGGCGCTTTCCATCTCGTAACGGCTCCGCACCAGCATCCAGTTCGTCCGCATCGATCCGCGCGGCATGTATTCGCTGGTCACGATCCGGCCGCCGGACGCCAGATGGTTCGACAGGTTTCTCATCGCCACGGCGAACCGGTCCGCTTCGGGAATGTGGAACAGCACGTTCATGACGTTGATCAGGTCGAACTTTTCCCCCAGGTCCAGCGAAGGATCGGTCAGGTCCGCCGTTCGGAACCCGATGCCCGGGACGTCGCCATACCGGCGTCTCAGCAACTCGATCGACGCGGCCGTGAAGTCGATCCCCATCAGAACCGCCGGCGAAAATCGCCGCGAGAAAAAACGAATCCACCTGCCCGATCCGGCCCCCACGTCCAAAACCTTTCCGCCGTTCACCCCGATCTTCAGATCGCGCAGAAGCTGTTCGTACACCGGATACAGGACGGCGTCCTCGATGGCGTTGGAATATGCCAGGGCGGATTCGTCCTGGGCCGACTCGTCGATTTTTTTCCAGGCCTGTTCGTAATGTTGCCGGATGTCTTCCTGCATGAGGGGCATGGGCTCTCCATCGCCAATAGCGCGTAATATCGGACCTTCCCTCAATTTCGGCCCAACGCCCCCCGGAGATGCACATTTTGTGCACAATCACCCCCGAATCTCTCTTTCAGCCAAAGCCGCGGGATGTTCATCCCGCGGGATCTCCCCACTGGACAATTCCTCCCCTCATTCCAAGGATTCATCTATGTCCACAAAATCAAACGACGACCTCGTCATCGCAGCCATTGTCAAGGGCTTCGCCGCCTGCAAGGAAATGGCGGAGAAAGCATTTGCGCAGATATCCGACGCCCAATTGCGTCAGCCGCTCGACGAGAACACCAACAGCGTCGCCGTCATCATGAAGCATATTTCCGGCAATCTGCTCTCGCGGTTCACCGATTTCCTGACCACCGACGGCGAGAAACCCAACCGCGACCGCGATTCGGAATTCATCGACGATGTCCCCGACCGCGCATCGCTCGTGGCATACTGGAACCGCGGTTGGGCATGTCTGTTTGATGCACTATCAAAACTTTCAGACCGCGATTTGCCGAGAACCATCACCATCCGCGGCGAACCGCACACCGTCATCGACGCGCTGCTGCGGCAACTGTCGCATCACAGCTATCACGTCGGCCAGATCGTCCAACTCGCCCGTTTTTTGGCCAAGGACAAATGGACAGTTCTGACCATCCCCCGCGGCGGCTCGAAGCGGTTCAATCAGGCGATGGAAGAAAAGCGCGTCGACAAATAGGGCGTGCGCGATATCTCAAATACCCCCATCCACCAAAAAGGTATGGCGTCACTTCCACCGCCCCTGATCCCGATTACAATGCTGCCGGCATATTCATTCGAGGGAGACCACAACCATGCCTGATGAATCACTAATCGTCCTTGCCAAAGACGTTCGCGGAAAGACGCTACGGATCTTGGATAGCGTCACCGAACAGCAAGCCCTCTTCGCCCCGCCGGGCCTGCACAACACCATCCTCTGGCACGCCGGCCATTCGCTGATTGTTGTCGAGCACCTCGGCGTCTCCTCCGCAACCGGAAAGCCGCCCGTCTACCCGCTCGATTGGTTCGACAAGTTCAGTTGGAACAGTCAGCCGGCCACCGTGAAGCAGTGGCCCACCCTGGCCGAGGTCAAATCCAAGCTGATCGACCAGTCCGAACGCCTTATCGCCGCCATACGGCCGCTTACCGAGCGGCAGCTTTCCCAAACCATCGGAGAGCCCGGCAATTCGCGCAATCTCCGCGGGTCCATCATTCACGGCCTCCACGACGAGGCCGGCCATCAAGGCGAAATGTGGCTGCTGAAGAAACTCCAGGGAGTATAAAGGGCCATTCACGTTTTATGGCGTTCCGTCCCGGTGCGTCCTTGCGCAAGGCGGTTGCCACCTCACCGCACCTGCCCGTCCCCGATCACGATCCATTTGTACGTCGTCAGATCGTTCGCCCCCATCGGCCCGCGGGCGTGCAGTTTGTCCGTGCTGATGCCGATCTCCGCCCCGAGTCCGTATTCCCCGCCGTCGGCGAATCGCGTGCTGGCGTTGACCATGATGCTGGCCGAATCCACGCCCGTCACGAATTGCTCGATCGCCGGCTTGGAATCGCTCACAATCGCATCCGTGTGATGACTGCCATATTCGTTGATGTGGGCGATGGCCGCCTCCAGCGAATCGACCACCTTGATCGCCACGATCAGGCTCAGGTATTCCAGCGGCCAATCCGCTTTCTCGGCGGCCCTGGCGCGGGGGAAAATCGCCCGCGCCCGCTCGTCGGCTCGAATCTCCACCCCCTTGGCCGCCAAATCCTGGCAGACCTTGGGCAGCAGCCTGGCTGCCACGTCTTTATGGAACAGGATCTTTTCCACCGCGTTGCACACCGCGCCGCCGGGATAGCCGGTCTTGGCGTTCACGCAAATCTTGCGGACCTGTTCCTCCATGCCCCCGGCATCGGCATGAACGTAGATGTGGCAATTGCCGGTGAAATGCTTGAGCACCGGGATCGTCGATTCGCTGACGACGGCCCGGATCAGGCCCTCTCCGCCGCGGGGAATCACCAGGTCGATGTACTTGTCCAGCTTCAGCAGCGGAGCGACCAGCGCCCGGTCGGTTGTTTCGATAAGTTGCACGGCCGCCGGGTCGATCCCGCTTTCCGCCAGTGATTTGCAAATGATTTTGGCGATGGCCAGGTTGGAATGGATCGCTTCCTTGCCGCCGCGGAGGATGATCGCGTTGCCGCTCTTGATGCACAGGGCCGCCGCATCGCTGGTCACGTTGGGCCGGCTCTCGTAAAAAAACAGCACCACGCCCAACGGCACCCGAATTTTGGAAATCCGCAGCCCGTTGGGCCGCACGTATCCTTCCATGATCTGGCCAACGGGATCGACCTGCGCCGCGATCTGCTCGACTCCGTCGGCCATTGCGGCAATGCGCTTGTCGTTGAGCTTCAGACGTTCCACCAGTGCCGGCTGCATCTGGGCCTTCTGCGCCGCCGCGACGTCCTCGGCATTGGCCGCCAGCAGTGCCTCCCTTCCGGCGCCCAGCGCCGCCGCCATTTTCTTCAACGCTGCGATTTTGACCTCGCCGCGCAGCCCGGCCAATTGCGCCGATGCCTTCCTCGCCGCCTTGCCGATGGTCAGGACGTATTCCTGAGCTTCTTGCATGAACGAGATTTTACCGGCAGAAGCGATGGGAGGCGAATCGCCAGTATTTCGCGAAAATCTCAATTCTGCGACAATCCGTATGAATAAGCCATGAGAACGATCTATCGCCTGTTTGCATTCGTGCTCTTGCTTCCCGGGATTTCACAAGCGGCCCCGCAAACGGCCACCTACTCAGCGAAGCTGAACGCCTCGGCGTTGCAAGCCGGCCAAACGGCGGTGGCGGCGGTGATCGTCGACATCAAGCCCGGCCTGCACGCTCAGTCGCACGCTCCATTGACCGGCACGGGGGTCAATTACATTAAATTTGAGGTGACGCCGGATCCGAATCCGAACGTCGAGTTTCTCGATCCGATTTATCCGCCCGCGACCATCGAGAATTTCCCCGCCCTCGGGCCGCAAAGCGTCTACACGGGCGAGGTGATCGTTTATCTGCCGATGCGCGTGAAGACCGGGGCGGCGGTGGGGGACGTCACTATTTCGGGAAAACTGACCTGGCAGGCGTGCAACGATCGCGTCTGTTTTCCGCCGTCGCGGAATCAGCCGTTCCAGATCGACACGCAAATCGTCCCCGCCGGCGCGACGGTGACGCCGGCCAATCTCTCCCTCTTTTCCAACTTCGATCCGCGCGTTTTTGCGGCCGGCGCGCCCGCGGCCGCGCCGGCCGGAACAACCGTCGATTTCTTCGGCCGCACGTTTGAATTGGGGTCTTCGAACGTCTTGCTGGCTCTGGCCATCGCCCTGGTGGTGGGGGTGTTGTTCAACCTGATGCCCTGCGTCCTGCCCGTCGTCCCGCTGAAGGCCATCGGGTTCTTCGAGGTCTCGCAACACAATCGCGCCAGGTGCCTGATGCTGGGCATGGTATTCAGCCTCGGCGTGATCGCGGTGTTCGCCGGGCTGGCAATCCTGATCGTGGCCCTGCGCGCATCGCTCCATTTCAGTTGGGGCGAGCAGTTCAAATATGGCTGGTTTATCTGGGCAATCGTCGCCATCCTGCTGGTCATGGCCGTGGGGATGTTCGGGCTGTTCGACGTCGCATTGCCCGACGCCGTCTACAATCTCGCCCCCAGCCACGAATCGGTCTGGGGGAATTTCGTGTTCGGGATTCTGGCCGCGATTCTTTCCACGCCCTGCACCGCGCCGATGTTCGCCGGATTGCTGGCCTGGGCCACGGCCCAGCCGGTCTATCTCGGCGTCTCGGTCGTCATCACCGTCGGGATTGGAATGTCCCTGCCGTACCTGATCCTCAGCGCCTTTCCGAGCCTGGCCCGTTGGGTCCCGCGAACCGGACCCTGGTCCGCCGTGCTCAAGCAGATGATGGGGTTTTTGCTCCTGGCCGTCGCCATTTATTTCGCCGGCGGCCGATTGGCATCCAACAAGGAATTCTTCTGGTACGTCTTCGCCGTGGTGGTCGCCGCCATGGTCTTCCTGATCGTCCGCAGCCTCCAACTCTCCCATCGCATCTGGCCGATCATCACATCCTTCCTGGCCGCCGCCGCTGTCATCTGGCTCTCCCTGTCGATCACTCTTCGCCTGCTCGGCGGCCTGGCCTGGCAACCGTATTCCGATGCCGCCTTCGCCGCCGCCCGAGCCACCGGCAAGCCGGTCCTCGTCGAATTCACCGCCAACTGGTGCCCGAATTGTCTTTCCATCGAAGCGTCGGTTTATCACGATCCGCGAATCGCCGACGCGTTGAAGCGATATGGGGTGATCCTCATGCGTGCCGATCTCACCAGCGAAGACGCTCCCGGCTGGCCGAAGGTAAACGAGCTGAATCCCGGAGGCGGCATCCCCCTGACCGCGATCTTTTCCCCGCACCAAGATCAGCCCGACAAGCTCACGAGCCTGTATACCACGCAGAACCTCATCGACGCCCTGAAACGCGCGGCGAATTCGTGATCGGTCGAAGCGATTCTTTTTTAGCGACCGCACAAGTGCGGCCGTTAAAATACTTCTCAAACAAATCACGGCGGCGGGGCATCCGATGGAACATTGGCCGACGAAACGTGGCCGGACGTCGATTGCGGAACCCCCACATTCGGCAATTCCGCCGGCAGCATCGCCTCGGTGCGCGTCTGACGAATATACGAAACCGGACATGTGCTTCCATCCGCTCGGGCATATCCGCCGATCATGAGGCTATTGGTGTATTTAATCGTGGTCACGCCGCCGTGCGCGGATGCCGGCTGAACCACCGGCGCCGCGGCTGGAATCCCCTGAATGTCGTTGGCCGCCCGGCTCAGCCAAACCGACTGGGCAAGCAGCAGCAGGGCGTCATTGTCAAAGTGATCGCGTTCAATTTTCGCAAAATCCGACGCCTCCACGGCCGCCCGCGAATAGCTCAGCCGAAACTCCGGAACCATCTTTCGCTTAAATTCCGCATACACCGTGAACCTGGCAATATTCCAGGTGAACGGTGATTTATAGAGCGCCTTATCGAGGATTCGACCGATCTGATCCATCGCCGCGTCCGCGACGGCGCCGGCGGTGGGGCGGCCTGCCGGCGTTAACTTCGCGTCCAGCGTCCAGGAGTTCGTGTCGATGGCCACGGAATCAATCGCGCAATCCGTCGTCGCGCAATTGTCGGCAATGGTCGTGGCGATGTAATCGTTCAGTTGCTGCCGCAGATTGGAAATATTGGCGGCGGCTGTCTTCAGCGCCTCTTGTTTGTCGAGTATCGTCGGATCGGACGTCTCCGCATCGCTCTCCATCGCGGTCAACTTGGCCTTGGCGTCCAATAGATTCTTCGCGGCCGTTCTAAGATTCTCTTCATCGTGGTACGTGTCGGCGCCGTCGGATGTGTCCTTGGCAAGTTGGGCCGCGACGTCCTCGCGCGCCTTTTGCTTCGTGGCGATGTCAGCCTTCGCGCTGGCGTAATCCTGGGTCTGATGAAGGCGATCGACGGCCGCCTTGCTGGCCGCCGCAAGATCGGACTGATCCTGCGCCAAGACATTTTGGGCATCGCGCAGTTTCGCTTCGATGGTGACGCACTGGGGCAGCGGCGGAGGCGCGGCAACAATGACGGGCTTGACCTCTTCCGGCGGTGGGGGCGGCGGCGCTTCAACCACGACCGGCGGCGCCTCCTGGGTCGCCGGCTCCGTTGCCACCGGCTGGACAACGACGGTTTTCACAACGACTTGCGGCTTCTGATTGAGATAGAGCGCAACCATCCCCCCCAAGCCAAGAACCACGAGAAACGCCAGCGCTTCGCCCTTGCGATTGCTCGTCTTCCGCCGCATGGTAAACCTCCAAGCCCACCCGAAAAAACAGATAGGCTAGACGATTCTACGCCCGCGTCATTTGCCGTCAAATGATTGTGATTCATTCGGTCATTCGGATTTCGGATTTCCACCACCGCCTCCATCATTGCCCCCGCGGCCGAAAATTCTTATGATGTTTGGCTCGCCTGTCGATGGACGTTCCATCGCGGGCGGGAGGATACCGTGCTGCCGGCATCGCGTGGGCGCCGGCGGCGAATTTTTGGGCCACGCATTTTACGAGGCATGGGCGAGCCTTTCCGCTCGCCGCATTTGGTTTTATGGTTGATTACAATCTGATTAATTCGCTGGGAAACATTGACGCCGACGTGAACGACGCCGTCGCGACGGCGCTGGGCGACGCGGCCGACGATCTGACGAAGCTGGTGGCCGGCGACGAGGTCCAGGACTTCACTCCGGGGGCGATTCTCAAGGGAAAAATTTCCAGTGCCGCCGGCGACGATTTCGTCGTCGAACTTGGGCTCAAGAGCGAAGGGGTTTTGGAGCGCGCGGAGTTTGACGAGCCGGACAACGTGAAGGTCGGCGACGAGGTGAAGGTCCTGCTGGAGGACGTCGAGGGCGACACCGGCCTGGTCAGGATCAGCAAACGCAAGGCCGACCGCATCATCAATTGGGAAACCATCATGCTGTCCAAGAAGGAGGGGAATCCGGTCTCCGGCAAGGTCACCAAAAAGATCAAGGGCGGGTTGCTGGTGGACATCGGCGTCCCGGTGTTTCTCCCCGCCAGCCAGGTGGACATTCGCAGGCCCGGCGAGATTTCCGATTGGATCGGCCGCACCATCGACGCCGTCATCCTGAAGATCGACGAGGAGCGGCGGAACATCGTCATTTCCCGCCGCAAGATGATCGAGCAGCAGCGCGAGGAGATGAAGCGCAAGACCCTGGACGGCCTCCAGGTGGGCGAAGTCCGCAAGGGCGTCGTGAAGAACATCGCCGATTTCGGGGCGTTTATCGACCTCGGCGGGATCGACGGCCTGCTGCACATCACCGACATGAGCTGGGGCCGCATCAACCATCCCAGCGAAATCCTGAAGATCGACCAGGAAATCGAAGTGAAGGTCCTGTCGATCGACAAGGAAAAGGAAAAGATCGCCCTGGGCCTGAAGCAGAAGGAAGCAAGCCCCTGGGAGAATATCGAGCAGCGTTATCCCGTCGGCAGTGTTCACGACGCGGAAGTCGTCAACATCATGTCCTATGGCGCGTTCTGCAAATTGCAGGAGGGCGTCGAGGGCCTGGTCCACATCAGCGAGATGTCCTGGACCAAGCGGATCAATCATCCCAGCGAAGTCGTCACCCAGAGCCAGCACGTGAAGGTGAAGGTGCTGGAGATCAACAAGGACAA
>Ga0187867_10001200_pt1 | contig 22507 bp, 18 predicted proteins | sample June2016WEW_13_1_FD_132976 | JGI IMG/M metagenome (GOLD analysis project Ga0187867, IMG submission 132976) | Peatland microbial communities from SPRUCE experiment site at the Marcell Experimental Forest, Minnesota, USA - June2016WEW_13_10 | ecosystem: Environmental > Terrestrial > Soil >...
CGTCGGTGGTGCTCCCGGGGCAACCGGCCCCGCCTGGGACTGGGACGGCGGTGCGAAGGTCCAACTGAGAATATCTTGGTTGTCATCGCCGCCGCCCGTCGCCGCCGTGAATCCGACCCACGCTGTGTTGCTATTAGTCAACCCGATCGACGTCATGTCGAACGCGACCCCGCCTCCTGGAAATAAGTCTATTCCATCTAGGATCACATCGAGAGCGCCTGGACCTGATCCCGACAGGGGCGGCGTATACGAGATCGTTGCTGAATGGACGTTGCCATCCGTCAACGTGATGGGCAAATTATTATTAGCACCTCCCAGAACAGTACAAATCGGATCTACGCTGTTCGCTCCAGTCCCGCTGCAGTTTTGAATCGTAACATCGTTTCCGCTTGTATCGACGCCAGGGTTGAGGTAGGTATTAAACTCCACTGCCAGACTGTTCGTGATGCCACCGCCCGTATGAGGTGTGCAGCCACTGGAACTCTCACCGAATCCAATGCCGCACCCCTCGGGGCCCAACGCACTTGTCGCCGCGGTCGAATTTTGAATCAAAAACGCAAAACCATCTGCATTTTCAGAAGTGGTTCCGCTAAGTTGAAACGTGAACGTAGTCGAAAACGCACCGGAAACCGGCTGCTGTGTGTTGTACCAAGCGGACCCGGCCCAAAAGAAATCATTTGGGGTAAGTCGCAGGACGGTCGCAACTCCCTGAGGTGGCGGCGAGACAGGAGGATAGAAACCCGGGTAAGTTGTAGAGGGAGTACTGTAATTTATGCCCGTTAGCGTCAGGCAACTTTGGTTATTTGTAAAATCGGGAGAAAAGCTAGGGGCGGTGCACTGTGCCCGAGCGGCTGAACTTCCAGCAACGATCACTAAGATCAATATGCAGAGAGCAAAACTCTTGACAGACGACATGGCACGACTCTCCTCAAACTTGGTCTCTAGAAACTCGCACTTCTGCGCTTTCTATTGCGGACGAGATAAACACTCAAGCTCCGGAAAATCTGCACCCACCGACGGCAGATTTTCCGCTTGAAACAACCCGCTCACTGCCACGGGCTTGATAGCAGCGTCAAGCGACCTCACTGCATTGAATAAATTTTTTCTTGCACCGGCAATTTCGCCCCACGACGCGGAGGGAAGGGATACTGACCGCGTCAAGTCAGTTGCTGTAGTGTAGCCCAGAAAGCAGTCCTTGCGGCATCAAAAATTATTGCGAAGGTCTTAAAGGAAGTGAAAATACTTGCACAATTCGTTTCGCCCGGTTCGGGTTGAATGGAGGATCTCGTTGGTCTCGCTCGGCGCAAGAACTGCAGCGGAATGGCCCGGTTTGAAGGCTGGTCTTGTGTCACGTGATTCTTCTTCGCTTAGTCGGTCGGGTGGGAAACTTGCAAACTCCGGCTGGCAAAACCAAGCTTACCCTTGGCCACGATCGTGCCGTCCACTGTTGCCACAGCTTCCACCAACGCAAAATCTCCAATGAACTTGATGACCTGTATATCCATTTCGATTCTGTCTCCTGGAACGACCGGAACCAGAAACCGCATCTCATTGATGGAGCCCAGCATGAGGAACTGTCCTGGCTGTGTTCCCGTTCCGCTCGTCTTTGAGAACAGAATGGAAGCCGATTGGCCGATGGCCTCGACGATAAGCGTTCCCGGCATCACAGCGTATTCGGGGAAATGACCCAGAAACTGGATTTCGTTTCCCGTCACATTCTTTGTCGTGCGAATGCTCTTGCCCGGCTCCAGCGAAATTACACAGTCGACCATGATCATGGGAAACCGTTGCTTGAGAACTATTCGCACTTCTTCAAACGTCATTAGCGGCACAGCCATGGCTCGACTTATCTCTTTCTCCCTGCTTTCAACGTGAGCGCAAGATCGTCGCAATAGCACGAGGCAGAAACCGCGAGTCTCGAGGTACTGCGCTTGCATCCGACACAAGACGCGTAACGCGCAACCCGGCGGCCTCAGCCATTTGCAGGGGCTGACTCTCCTGATTGAATTCAAAAACGTGATCTCTCTGCGGCGACTCAAGAGCAGTGCTGAAGAAAACGACCCCGTCGGGGGAGATCCGTCGGGACAGCGCCTCAAAGAGCGGCTTCGGCTCTGACAAATGCTCGGCCAGCATAGCGGAAATGATCCCTTGATATTTCCCGGCGGCCTGATCTGTGTTGGTCGTCAGCGCGTCCTTTACGTCGAACCGGACCCGACCCGTGTGCCCGGACACCGCAAGCAGACGATTGGCCACTGCTACTGCCGGAGGGCTGATATCTACGCCTTCCACCTGTAGATCGGGGCGTTCCTCCGCGGCGAGAAGACTCAAGACTCCGTGCCCCGCAGCCAATTCGAGCACTTTCGCATGGCGGGGAAGGCGCCGCACAAACTCGTCCCGAAACAGGCCTATGTGACTCACCATGGACGGCCAGAAAGGGTAGATAAGAATCGCGGCCCACATATACGGCACCATGTAGCCTTCGCGCTCGTAGACCTCAGACATGATTTCGGGCATGCGCTCGGGTGTGTAGCGGCCTTCGCGCTCATAAATGTGCTTCGCCTTGGCCACCCCAACACAGTATTCGGCGTAGCCGCGGGCCGCCGCATCGAACACATCGCTTCCATAGGCCGCTTCCGCCCAGCGCGCCAATGGATTCAGCAACCATGAACATAATTCCCGGTTGGCTTCGAAGGTAGCACGTGCACTTGGAGCAAATATTTTTGCTCTTCTTTCCAATGCTTCTAAGAACGCTTCTGCAGTGTTCATGTCGATACGCTCTGTTAATTCTGAGAACTCACATGACGAACGAGCCGCACCAGCGGACGCACTAAGTCCGTCCCGTCCCACGGGGAGCTGAAAACATGCATCTGGCCGAGTCGCACGACTCTATCCACGCCATGACGTGCAGCAGCATCAGTCAGGATCTCCTCCCGTTGCTTATCCTTGATCGCCAGCCCCAAGGTCTGCACGTTCCCATCAAACTTAGAGACGACCTTGAGCAGATCATCCGCCACAAGAATGCTGAGCGTCCGGCCTTGTGTGGGTTCGGGTATGTGGCTTCCCTTCCCTAGCAAGATGGTCCAATCCGGCGTTTCGGGGAAGGAAGCCTGGTTGGCCTCATCAGCCAGCAGCCACGCGGCGCGAGCCCGACAGATCGCCGAAGTCAACACCGGTTCGATTTGTTGGCGTGGGTGCGCGCGATTCTCCTCCTTAAAGGCTAGCTTCAGATCCTCTACCAACTCAGCTGGATCAGACCCAGCGGGGCCACATTCAAGGAAAAGCGTTTGAGGGGAAGAACAGGCCTGTTGCTCAAACTGCCACACATCCCGCGCAATGCGTCGACACCAGGACGACCGCTCGTTCCCGTCGCCCCAGGTGGCAGCATCCATGGCAGCGACCGAAAGCCGTGGGCCAAAGACCAATAGGCGTGCCCAGTGAGGAAAGGGTAGCGATCGGACTTGCAAGACAGATTCCGCGCCGCCCCAGATCATGGCTCCGTCTACCGTGCGCGCCATGGCCTCGTGCAGATCGGTGCGGGAATGGTCGAAGGTGATCATGGCCAGGCGCTCCATCAACAGCCCAGTGTGATCAATCTTCTGCAACTGCTCGATCACTAAGCGTGAAGGTTCGATCAACCCGCTTGGTATTCGTACCAAGCAACTGTTCCCACCGAGTAAGGCGCAGGTCAGCGACAAGACGGGCTGGATCTCGATATTGCCGGCAGGCCAGTGTCCGACGACTCCAAGGGGAACCGCACGCAGCCTCGCGCGACCATCCTCGCTCCAGCCACCGTTCAGAAAATCCGGACCGAGTTCGCGCCGAAGGATGGGCTCCAATGTGCCCCGCCGGAGCCACAACCGAAGAAAGGTGACGCCAGGAATGTCGCGAACGTGCCGATCGTTCAATGCGTCAGCCCATTGCTCGAAAATATCGAGAATGGCGTTCGGATGTCGATCCTGATCCACCGCGCTGTTTCGAAGTCTCTGCGCCAAGCAAGTGATCTCCTGCGGGCAAGCAATAGTCTGGATGAGATCGCTCATACGTTGCTGCCCCGCTCAAATCGCTGTCGCGTAGTTTCCAGGTTCCCGCAGCCTCGGACTTCTGATTTCGGCACTCGTCGCAAGAATCGGAAGTGCGTGCCGCGCCGTCCGCAGAGACACCCGTCATGGCCGATGATCTCGGCCATATCATCGGTCAGCAATAGAAATCCAGGGAAGCTCGTCGGCAGGACGCTGCAAACCTGAACCAGTCCTTGCTGACCTACGCCAACAGGGGCAAGTGTCAAAGGATCTCTGACGATCAGGTCTGCGAAGGCGGGCACATGTTTGTATCCTAGTTCGCAGTCCGGATAAACAACACCCACCGTTTCCACCATGCCGTAATAGTCGATGACGCGATCCGGCGGGCAGCCGAATACGGAAGACACATTGCGGATGAACACATCCTTAGTGACAGCCAGCCGCTCCAACCGCTTCCACCCGCCACTGTGCAAGACATGAATTCGCGGCATGTTGAGTGTAATGCCCCGACCTTGCAACGCTTGCACGAAGTGGACCCAGATCAAGTGGGTAAACCCGTAGACCAGCACTTCGGCATCTTTCCACTTCTCAACCGACGCCAGCAGTTTCTCCAAGTCGAGACTCGGTTCGCCCTGCTGAGCAGGACGCAAACAGCACGATATCTCTGTCGCAAAGGATCCCAAGGCTTGAATTGCCGCGCCTCTAGCACCAAGTTCGGCTTGGCGGCCGAGATTCTCAGGGGTATCGATGACCAGATAAGGCCGGCGCGATGGTCCGATGAAATCGCGGATGATCGCAATCACGCCTTTCGTCATCCTCTTCGAAGTGGCTGCATCCAGAACAACGCGGCTCGGGACCTGGCCGCTCGTAGAACTGGACGTCAATGTGCGTTTGACGTCGCGTGGCGGCACCAAGCTCAATGGCGGGTTGGCCTTGAATGCGCTGACGGGAAGGTAAGGGAGATCAGATATATTCTGCGCAGCAGACACCGCGATAGGCCAGTGCTTCACGTAATTGCAGAACTGCGGATTTCGCGCACAGGCGTAATCGAGTTCTTGCTTGAATAGGGCAAGCAAGGCTTTGTGCCGCTGCTCAGGAGCGATGCCGTACGGTGGCACTTCAAGCAAATGGCTGATGGAGTGCTCGAGCTCAGGCGACTGAATGTCTGCCAACAAGTTCATATCATTGTCGCCAACAGGGAGCGCGCAATTTTGCCGTTGGTTGTTCTCGGCAGCTGCGGGACGATCTTCACTGCGACGCAGGTCCAGTGTGGAGGCAACGCGCGCCGTATTCTCTCGCCGAACTCGCCCTGGGTGTCGCCTGCCGTGATGCCATTCGCGACGAAATTGTCCGTAACAATCAGAAGTGCCAGTGCCTCACCAGCTTCCGAATGATTGACTCCGACCGCGGCACATTCGCTGACGCCATCCATTGCTCCGACTTTGGCTTCGACTTCACCGACACTCACTCGAACGCCACGTATCTTGATGAATTCATCGGTGCGCCCTTTAATCCAGAGGTAGCCGTCCACGTCGCGACAAGCGAAATCGCCCGTACTAAGCCAGTCCGGGCTAAACTTGCGTTTCGTCGATTCTGGATCGTCTAAATACCCCAAACACACCGACGGACCTTGCACTTGAACCTCGCCGATTTGTCCCTCTGGCAATTCCGTTCCTTCCTCATCGACAATGCGGACCTTGAGATCGTCCAACGGGAGCCCGGCACTACCAAGTTTCTCCGCTAAGCGAGCTGGTGGCAGGCAGGAAATTCGCGCTGTGGCCTCCGTCTGGCCATACATGACGAAGAACTCTACCGCTGGCATAATTTCGCAGATCTCCTTCGCGTTTTCCGGAGAAAGCGCACCTCCGGCTTGGAGAAATCGCCGCAAGCCAGGCGATGCGATCGACCGCAAATTCGAGCGCCGCAGCAAAATGTTGTAAATGACCGGGACCCCGGCAAACGTGGTGCAACCAAATGTATTGATCGCGTGCAACACCTTGTCCGGGAACATGAATCTCGAATCGAAGACCACTCCCCCACCTTGGTACAAGTGAGTGTGCATTACGCTCGCGCCAAAGCAGTAGCTGATCGGCATGATGAGCATTGCTCGCTCGCTGGTCCCCAGGTTCTGGCTGCGGATGATCGCTTCTGTGTTCGATCGCAAGTTGCCATGGCTGACCATGACTAGTCTTGGAACGCCCGTAGAGCCTGAAGTTGGCATCAGGGCCGCGAGGTCACTTTCTTGGCACGCCGCTGGCGATAACGAGCCGGGAGAACGGGCATCGAAAGTCCCTTCGATACTGGGAACGCTCTTCTTTCGAGTCCAGTCGCAGCCGAGTCCCTTGTTGGTCCAAACCATCTTGGCCTGCGCCTTCTCGAACAGAAGATTCCCTGTCGTACCAAGAAGCCTTTGTTCGATCAGTACCGGAACGATTCCGGCGTACATGGCGCCAAGATAAGCCAGAGTGCTCGGCGGACTTACAGTGCACCCAATCAGTACACGCTCCCCCGGGTGTAATCCAGCTGACAGGAAACCGGCAGCGAAGCCGACGATCAGGCTGGGAAGATCTTGACCAGGAATTGTCTGGTTGGTCGCGGCGTCGATGAGATGGGAATTAGTTCCCAACCGCTCGACCAGGCGCGCAGCGAAGTTCGACTCACTGGAGTTTGTCACGTGGCACCTTGCCGAGTTTGGCTTGCACGACCCTGCAAATTTCTCTTACATTCTCCATGGCCATCAGGTCATCCACGTCAAAACTCAGTCCAAATTCTCGCTCCAGGCTGCTTGCAAGGGTCACATGTCCCATTGAGTCCCAGTCTGGGATGTCACTTGGCGTTGTCTCGATGGTGACCGTTTGCGAATCAATGTCAAACGCCGACCTGAACGCAGTCTGCACTCTCGTCAACAGTTCTTCCATGCCGAGTTTCCCCTTTTGTATCTCTGCCTCTCGTGCCAGCAACTGAGTCAACCAAACGCTTGCCATAGTGTCTGCTAGTCCAACAGCGGAACTGTCCTTGTGAGTTTCAGGAAGCGGCTCACGCTTACTGCCCGTACTTTCTTCCATTTGTTGGTGACCCGAGTACACCAGTGTGCAGGGATGTTGTCTGCCCAGTAGAAGCCGAACCCCTTGGTGAATCCCTTCGAGCGCAGAACGAGCATCGCGCAGTTCTGAAAGGCTGCCGAGATACCTCCTTTACGTTCGGCGGGAGCCACGAATATATCGAAGGTGTAAACGTAGCTCTTGAGCCAGCTCTTGAATCCGAACCGGCGCAAATCAATGTGCAAAAGACGCGGGTTCTCGGTCGATTCTGAAGTCCAGTACCACGTATCACCAATGACTAAAGTGTCGCGCACGAGGGCAAGGCCACCGTATCCGAGCGCAACGTTGCGCAAGGCTTTCAGCCTTCGACTTCTTAGAGCAAATTGATAGCCGCCCGAGAGCATATCCTCGTCGATTTCGATTACTTTGAGGTTTGCCTTGCCGAGAGCCTCCGGACGATCCGCTATCTCGCACAGGTCTTTCTCCACGACAATGGCCCTGCGATCAACGAAAAACATTTCTCTAAGAACGGAAGGCCATCCATTGGATTGAGCCAAATCCGCGACCTGCGCGATGCGCATCTTGACTACGTTCCACAAACTCAACCTCCTACTCCTGAAAGACAGAACCTACGCTGATCAGGCGAACCATAGTCCTACTGTTGTCGAGCGATTCAGTGCGGTGAGGCATCATGATTTCGGTTTCTGACTCTCGCGACGGGGGGCGGGTACGAGCCACCTGCGCCCGCTCTGGGGGGATGGAAAAATGGCGCGGACAGCAATTCCTATTTTAAAAGTAGATGCTAAGGACACCTTTAGGATGTGATCCAGGTCACCCCTGCCAGTGATGAATGGACCGTCACAAGCGAACGCGCAGATTGAATCAGGAGGTTTCGTTTGCGTCTGTTAAGACGGGCCGACCAGAACATCGGCGATACGCTCGCCCGTGTGTCCGTCCCAGAGTGGCGGTACCGCTCCCTTCTTCGCTTTCCCACTGAGTACTTTCGAAAATTCCGAGCGAAGCTTGTCGCGATCACGGCCCACCAGGACGTTTGTGCCCATAGAAACCGTGACCGGGCGTTCCGTGTTATCGCGCACGGTCAGGCAAGGGATGCCGAGGTATGTGGTCTCTTCCTGAATCCCCCCCGAATCGGTAATCACAACGGTCGCGCGGGTTTGCAATGCCAGAAAATCAATGTAGGGGAGAGGATCAAGCAGCCGCAGTTGGCCAGGATGTAGTCCGAAATCGGCAATGCGTTGGCGGGTGCGCGGATGGGCGGGAAATACGACCGACAGATCGCGGTTGACCTCAAGCAGTGAGCCGAGAATTTCCTTCAATGTCGCGCTGTCATCGACATTCGCGGGGCGATGTAGTGTGACCAGGGCGTACCTTTCGGGCAGACCGGCGCGCGTGATCTTCTGCGCCACCGGTAACAGCCGCACAAGCGAGTCGATCATCACGTTACCGACTCGAAAAATCTTCTCCGCGGGAATGCCCTCTTTTCGAAGATTTTCGTCTCCGTCTTCCGAAGGCGTGAAGAGCAAATCGGCCAACTGATCTGTCACGAGGCGATTAATCTCTTCCGGCATAGTTCGATCAAATGAGCGCAGACCGGCTTCGACGTGGCCTACAGGCACGCCTAATTTGGCGCAGACCAATGTGGTCGCGACCGTGGAATTCACGTCGCCGTAAACGAGGACCAGGTCCGGCTTGCGCTCAAGAACGACCGGCTCGAAGCGGACCATAATCTCGGCGGTCTGCTTGGGATGGCTACCAGAACCAACCGCGAGATTAATGTCCGGATCGGGTATTCCTAGCTGTTGGAAGAAGACATCAGACATACTGGCGTCGTAGTGCTGACCCGTGTGGATGAGGGTTTGCGTAACATTCTTTCGCCCCTTCAGGGCGCTCAGCACGGGAGCAACCTTCATGAAGTTGGGGCGAGCGCCTACGATGTGAAAAATGTTCATGGTCCTCGACTCGTACCTATCCAGCTTAATCGATCAGGACAATTGAAGAGTGGATTCAATGCCAATCATACGTCTCCAGCGCATACAGAGTTTCGCCAGCCACAGTTGCGCGATACCCACCACCGACACAAAGATCCGCCAAGGCCCATTTGTTGCAAGGGTCGAAGTCTCCGTGAATCTCTTCCAGTTCAGGATTGCCAGTGGGATCAGTAGTCACTGAGAAATCCGCCAACGGAAACGAAAGTCCATCACCGGTCGCCTTGAGAAAGGCCTCCTTACGAGTCCAGCAGGCGTAGAAGGCCTGCAGACGTAGCTTTTCCGGCAAAGCACGAAGGCCGGCGCGCTCGCGAGCGGAGAAAAACCGGTCCGCCAACGAGGGTGTGTCGATACCATCACGAATTCTCTCGATGTCAACTCCCAGCCTTTGCTTAGCTCCCACGGCAATCAGCGCAATATCTCCAGAATGCGAAACGTTGAATTCGACTTTTCGGGAATTTTGCTTTTGCGAGAGCTGAGGCTTGCCACCAAGCTGATATTCAAACCGAATCTCGCCAGCCCGAATGGCCATGTATTTCGAGAGTAGATCTCGCAGCGCGATGCGACACCGGACGAATTTGAGCCGATCTTTCTCGAAATGAAATCGATCTGCCCGCGCAATCTCGTCTGCAGCGAGAATGCTGTCCGGGAAACTTGCTTTCCCCGTTTGGTCGAGTCGTACTCGCCAGACGTCCACGCGCTCCTCGGAAATCAAGAGCTTCTCTGGGCTTGGCAACCATACGGATCGGCTCTTCCGGTTTGGTTCTTTGCTAAGCACTCCAATCTCCCTTGGCGACAGTCCAGGCAATAATGACGAACGTCACCCTCATCAGACTGTGATTTCACCTCTGAGTGTGCCATCCTAACGTCATCCGATGCCGCTCTTCAGCATTATCATAGGCACCTACAATGACTGGACCGCACTGGGTCCGTGCCTTCATTCCCTGACTCAACAAAAGGACGGCCCTGATTTTGAGGTCATTGTTGTAGATGATGGAAGCGACGAAACTGCCCCGGAAGTGATCCGCCAATGGGCCGAATGCTTGCCGTTGATCGTCATGAGTCGGCCTCATGCTGGAGTTTCCTCGGCCCGGAATTATGGTGTTCAGAACTCCCACGGCGCCATATTGCTGTTTGCAGATGCAGATTCTCGGTTACGGCCAAATTGTCTCTCCGCGCTGGCCTCAACCATTGCAACTTCACTTGCACATAATTACTTTCAGCTGAGGCTCGTGGGTGATGGTGTTGGTATCGCTGGACGGGCCGAAGCTCTGCGACTGATGACACTCCAGAAGCAACTGCTCGGCTCCGATGGCTGCATCCGATACTTAAACACGGCAGGCTTTGCGATTCGTCGTTCGGCAGTGGACATAAACCGGGGCGTCTTTGATCCCTCGGCCATTCGTGGAGAAGATACGCTTCTTCTGGCTGAACTGATACAGCGGGGAGAGCTTCCGTTTTTCGTAACGGAAGCCATCGTCGAACATCACGTCCCTTTATCTTTGATGGAATGTCTCCGCAAAGGCATCCGATCAGCTTTGCTTGAGAGTGGGACATTTGACGGTATCGCCTCAAAAGGGATCCGAATCCGCATGACTCATCGGGACCGACTGCGGATGCTATGGTCCATGTGGAAGGCCTCTGCGGAACCTTCCATCGGCAGATCGGCCTGGTTCGCATTAACAATGAGGCAATCCCTGGAACGAGCTACTTCTTTCATATACCCCCTTTTCCGCAGCCGGTACGATTCGACAGAGATTTCTTGAAGCGCAACCGCAGGACACCGCCCCCCCTTAATTCGATTCCACTCCAAACTATACTGGGACTATGAAAGATTGCCGGCAGTTCTACATTGACGGAGAATGGCTTACTCCTACCGAGGGCCGTGATTTCGAAGTGATCAATCCAGCCACGGAGCAAGCCATCGCGACTATCTCGCTCGGCAACGCGGCGGACGTCGATAAGGCTGTTGAAGCCGCCGGGAACGCCTTTGTTGCGTATTCAGAGACAACCGTTGAAGTCCGCATGGCACTTCTCCGCCGAATCATCGAGGTTTATGCTTCGAGGTCGGACGAGATGGCTGAAACAATTTCATGCGAAATGGGCGCTCCCATCTCGCTTTGTCGAGTGGCGCAAGTCCCGGCAGGTATGCGGCATCTGATGGAGATCGTACGCATCCTAGAACATTTCCAGTTCGAGGAACAAAAAGGTACGACTCTCATGCGCAAAGAGCCCATCGGCGTGTGCGGGCTGATCACGCCGTGGAACTGGCCCATGAACCAGATTGCGTGCAAGGTGGCGCCGGCACTCGCTGCCGGGTGCACGATGGTGCTCAAGCCCAGTGAACTCGCTCCACTCTCGGCGTATTTATTCGCGCAGATTCTGCACGAGGCGGGAGTGCCCGCTGGTGTCTTTAATTTGGTGAACGGTGACGGTCCGACGGTTGGTTCTGCGATTGCGGCGCATCCGGACGTGGCGATGGTCTCTTTTACCGGGTCGACCCGCGCCGGAGTCGCGGTTGCAAGGGCCGCAGATCCCTCGATCAAACGGGTCACGCAGGAGCTAGGCGGCAAATCGGCTAACATCATTCTGGATGACGCAGACCTCGAGAAAGCTGTTAAGGAGGGTGTGCAATCATGCTTCCGCAATACGGGACAGTCCTGTGACGCACCGACTCGCATGCTGATTTCGAGATCGCAGATGGCGGAAGGAGTCAGAATCGCCCAGCAGACAGCGCAAGGAACCACGGTAGGTGCGCCCGGCAAGGAGGGCAACCATATCGGACCGTTGGCCAGCAGAGCGCAATTTGAAAAAGTGCAACGTCTTATTCGTTCTGGTATGGACGAGGGAGCAACTTTGGTTGCGGGCGGTCTCGGGCGGCCAGACGGAATCGAAAAAGGCTACTTCGTTAAACCCACCGTGTTCGCAAACGTTTCAAATAACATGACGATCGCGAGAGAAGAGATCTTCGGGCCAGTTTTGTGCATGATTCCGTACGACAACGAGGAAGATGCGGTGCGGATCGCCAACGATACACCGTATGGGCTATCGGGTTATGTGAGTTCGCGGGAGCTTGAGCGAGCGCGTCGAGTCGCGAAGCGAATTCGGTCTGGCAACGTGCACATCAACGGCGCGCGTCTGGATTTTGCAAGCTGTTTCGGAGGATATAAACAATCAGGCAATGGCCGCGAGTGGGGAGAGGCTGGACTTGAGGAATTCCTGGAACTAAAGGCAATTTTGGGGTACTCGCTCGCTGCCAAATGAGCCTCTTGCGAGTCGGGACCATCGCCGACAAACCTGCAACAAACGTTCGTGAACCTAATGAGCCGATGGCTATCTAGCAACTGGGAACATGCCAGATCTATCTCGGCACTTTTCGTTGACTGCCAAATCTGAATGGCATACTGTAATTGAGCATGAAGTTCGCAAGTTTAGGGCACCCGCATTGGCTGCCGCGACTTCGGCATCCCCTCTTGATTGTCTGTCACATCTCCGAAAAAAGAACGTTGGATGACTCCATTGAGAAAGGGAGGCGCTGAATGGCACTTACAACAGGGTGGTCGAAGACATGGACCTTCTTCGAAGGGGAGTGGCGCGAGGGCAACATCGGGATTATGGGGCCGCGCACGCATGCCGCGTGGCTCTGTTCGGTGGTTTTTGACGGCGCCCGAGCATTCGAGGGGGTGACACCCGATCTTGATCTCCACTGTGCGCGGGTCAATGAATCCGCGAAGAAATTGTTTCTTAAGCCGGTGGTTTCCACCGAAACATGGGTGAAACTCGCTCGGGAAGGAATTGCAAAATTCACAAAAGACGCCGCGCTCTACATCCGGCCCATGTATTGGGCGGAAAAAGAAGGGCCGTGGGTGCAGAATCATGATCCGGAGTCAACGCGGTGGTGCCTCTGCATTTATGAAGCCCCCATGAGGACCCCAAAGGGCTTTTCCGTGACCTTATCGCCATTTCGACGGCCCACAATTGAGACGATGCCGGTTGATGCGAAGGCGGGATGTCTCTATCCGAATAATTCACGCTCGCTTTTCGAAGCGCAAGCGCGAGGATTCGACAATGCGATCGTTTGCGACATGTTAGGCAATGTGGCCGAACTCGCCACATCGAACCTCTTTATGGGAAAGGATGGCGTCGTGTTTACACCGGTAGCCAACGGGACATTCCTGAACGGCATCACGCGCCAGCGGGTAATTGGACTCCTTCGCCAAAGCGGTGTCACGGTCATTGAGAAGTCGTTGACCTATGCTGATTTTGAATCCGCTGACGAGATATTTGCCTCCGGCAACTATTCAAAAGTCGTGCCTGTAACTCGAATTAGCGATCGGACACTACCCTTTGGCCCGCTCTATACCAAGGCACGGGAACTGTATTGGGCTTTTGCGCATTCATGAGAAACAGCGAGGATACTCTGCACACAGTTACGACGGTTGAAACGCTCACCGCCATCTGGCGGCGTGTGCTACAAATTCCGTTTGTCGGGGTTGAAGACAATTTCTTCGAACTAGGCGGTGACTCGTCGCTGGCGCTAGAACTGTTCCATCAGATTGCGCTCACATGCGGACGCGAACTCCCGCCGGTCACGATTTACCACGCGCCCACCATTGCCGCTCTGGCTGCATTGCTTGAGGAGCCCAGCCCGCTGCAGGTCCCGCCGATTATCCAGCTAAAAGCCGGCTCCGAAAATTCTCCCGTTTTCATTGCCCATGGCTTGGGCGGCAGCGTCATGGATTTTTTCCAGCTGGTAAAGAAGATCAGCACTCCGCATGTGATTTATGGTTTGCAGGCCAAGGGGATTGATGGTGTCGCGGAGCCTCTCGATTGTATCGAAGATATGGCGCGATACTCGGTCGAAGCTGTGAGGCAATTACAACCCCACGGGCCGTATCTTCTAGTCGGATTCTCGCTCGGCGGGCTGGTCACTTTAGAAATGGCGCAACAATTGATGGCCGCCGGAGAGAAGATAGGACTTCTGGCGATGCTGGACTCCTATCCTCACGCAAATCACCTTTCGCGAGGGCAGAGGGCTCGATTGTCGGCACGCCAGACGTGGCGTCGAGTTGCCAGAAGGCTGAGCTGGTTGGGCGTACCGCAGCCCGTCCAAACCACACTTGATGTGTCGCCTTCGCCAGCCCTGCAGAACTTCCGCGATAGGGCTTATTGCGCTCTGGAACGATATGAACCGCGTTTTTATCCTGGGAAAATAAACTTTGTCCGGGCCGCGATTCCAACCGATTTCCCGGCAGACGCGCACGCGGTTTGGTCACAGCTGGCAAATGAGTTAGAGGTCACAACCGTGCCTGGGGACCACCTGGGAATCATGACCACGCATTTCGATAGTCTCGCGGCTGTCGTCTCGGGCTTCTTGCAAGGCACCTGACCGGTTCGGGACTCATCTCCTCGACTCCCTCGACGATCAACTGCAGCCCAATCTCATAATCTGCAACCCTGTCACTATCTCATCGTGATGTTTCGATTGGAACGATCTATTCTGGAACGATCTATTCTTGACAATGTGCCCCAATTGTTAGAAGCTCTCTGAACTTCTTTTTGGCTTCTTTGGGATGGAAGCCGGCTTGCCGTGAGCCCAAGCCAATGTTCAGGGGGATAGGGAATAATGATCAAGTTTGACTCGATACCAGCCGCCGGCAAGCCGAAGCTTGCATTCGCGTTTCTCATGGGGATCCTGCTCGCAACGGGAACAGGGGCACAAGCTCAAACCTTTGGCGTCGTTCACAATTTCACGGGTGGAAGTGACGGAGGAATTCCGTACAACGGCTTCGTGGCAAACGGGAAAGTGCTTTTCGGAACCACCAGCGTCGGTGGAAGCTCGAATGCCGGAGTGGTATTCAAGGTCAACACGAAGGGCGCAGAGACCGTGCTATACACATTCACCGGGGGCGCGGACGGCGGCACTCCCTGGGGCGAGTTGATCCGCAGCAAGACCGGAATCCTCTACGGCACGACAACAGCGGGCGGCGCCTTGGGCTTAGGAACTGTATTCGCGATTACAGGAAAGAAAGAAACTGTGTTGTATAGCTTCGGGGGTGGCGCTGACGGTGCGAACCCTGAAGCAGGTTTGACGCTGGACGCGGCGGGCAACCTCTACGGCACCACCCTGCAAGGCGGTGCAAGCGGCAATGGTACGGTCTTCAGGCTGTCCCCTTCAAAAACAAAGGGCGGAGCATGGACAGAGAGCGTGCTCTACAGTTTCGGCACAGGAACTGACGGTGCGAATCCGGTGGGCGGCGTCAGCCTGGACTCCGCTGGCAACCTGTATGGCACAACTTCCTATGGCGGCACCTACGGCTATGGAACAGTGTTCCAATTGGTGGCTGGGAGTTCCTGGACGGAGAACATCATCCACAGCTTTCAGAATGGAAACGATGGCGCTGTTCCTTACAGCGGGTTGATCGCCAACAAGTCCGGCAACTTCTATGGCGCTGCTACGGAAGGCGGTACGAATGGAGGCGGCACCATTTTCGAGTTGACCTCCTCGAATGGTGTTTGGAACTTCAATGTCGTTTACAGCGTGCCGGGCTGGGGAATCTCGGGTACTTTCCGCAACGTCGCTCTGGACGCAGCGGGCAACATCTACGGAACGACCCACTGTGATGGTACCTACAATGCGGGAACGGTTTACGAACTGACGTCCTCCGGGGGTAGTTGGACATATAACCAGCTCTACAACTTTACCGGGGGGACGGACGGCCAGTACTCGGTCAGTAATCCAGTGGTGATCGGTGGCAAAATCTACGGTACGACTTTGTACGGCGGCGCAAACGGTTACGGCGTTCTGTACGAGGTCACCCCGTAAACCGAAGAGGCAACTGAGCATCGCGGTCTACAGTGATCGCAAGAAGTTCAATATGTCCTGAATCTGCGACGGCGTGAGAGCCTTGAACTTGCCAATCACGGCGTCGGCTTCCGAGCTACAGTTTTCCCCGGCCGGATGGGCACCGCGCTCTGATTGACAGGCGCTGCCCGAGGCGTGATCTTCAATCGCTTGTAGCAAGTCAGATGTGCGCCCGTCATGCAAGAAGAACAGACGCTTTCCCAATCCCCATAATGGAGCAGTGCGAAATTCATCTGGACCAGCGGAGCCTTGACTGATGCCATCCGCCAGTTGCGGACCCATGTGATGAAGGGCGAAATCTGAAAATGGCCGGTATGTGACTTCGCTGAGCGAACTGTGGACGGATGAAGACGTCTTGAGAGACGGCGAGTGGCACAAACTACAACCAATCTTATTGAACAAGTTGGCGCCGTTGACGGTCGATGACGTGTCAGGCGCCGGTTTCGGAGGCGCCAAGAAGCGTGCTACAGCAGCGAAATTAATGATATCGGACGACATTTCCGAGACACTGCCAACTGGCTTCCCGAGATTCGGACTCTGCTGACTAGGGTTGAGCGGATGGCTCGAGTCTTCAGGCGTGGGGTTGAAAACACAACCAGGCACAGCTCCCCGCTCGTTCGGAAAGAGCTCGTTCGTTATTCCCATTTCGACGTTCGCGGCTTCGGCAGCAAACATCAACAAAGACTTAACCTGTGCCTTCCAGCCGAAGCGCATGATCGTGCCATCGTTTGGGCTGACATTAAAGGTGCCGCCGATACCGAGATCCGATCGCGCTGCTGCCGTGGAAGCCAGGTTATCCCGCAACGTAGCGTCAGCAGTGTTCTCCACGAGACCCAAGCCGTAGAGCGGAGTCGGCATGCGAAAAGCGATGTTCTTGTTCGCTATTTGTTGGTCGAAGTCCGGCTGTTTCAGCGAACAGCCCACGGCATCCTTGCGCCCGGCGATCGTATATAAGGCATGAACATCGCCATCGGGCGAACCATCTGGCTTGCGAACAAAGCGCGCGACGAGCACCGGACCCTCGGGCTTAATGAACGACGGAACCGAGTTTGTCGCGCCATCGAGCTTTGCCAGCGCCACTTGCGGATTCGGGTGCGGTTCCTCGGGCGCTCTCAATCCCGGACTGCTACCTCCTGCCGTCGGCTGTGCGTGGCACATGGCGCAGTCGTTGCCGCTGAATGTTGGCCCCAAGCCTTTTCCTTTTTCGATTGTTCCTGAGACCGAAACAGGCCGGGCAAACCGCAGGAATGCGTGGGCAAAGAAAGACAGTTCGTTGGGATTCAGTGTGAGATAGGGGCCACCTGCTCCCGGAGCGCCAGAGCGCGGACCCGGGTCTCTTTGAGCCCATGTAGCAATCGAAACGAGCGAAACTGTAAGAAGCAAAACTACGCCGGAACGCCTCATGTCAAGCCTTATGATCCTCGTTGCCTTCTCAGAAAATCTCTCACAATTGCTGAGTCGGGACAATAACTGGTAAAGCAAAGCGAATTAAGTCAGAGCGAGTGCCAGTGAAACCTACTCTCATGGACCTTTTGGGTATACTCATTTCTTCGTTTGATTCGAGCGTTCAACGCTCGAATCGCCCTATGGATGAATCCCGATGAACGGCGCTGAAAGCGTGATCCGCACCCTGGTTGCTGGCGGCGTTGACACGTGTTTTTCCAACCCGGGCACATCCGAAATCCATATTGTGGCGGCCCTCGACCGGGTTCGCGAGATGCGCTGCGTTCTCGGCCTGTTTGAAGGCGTGGTGACAGGCGCTGCGGACGGTTACGCGCGCATGTCCGAAAAACCGGCGTGTACCCTTCTTCACCTAGGTCCGGGAGTCGGCAATGGTCTCGCAAATCTGCATAATGCGAGCCGCGCACATGTGCCGATCGTCAACCTTGTCGGCCAACATCCAAGTAGCCACCTGCGCTACGACACACCATTAACGTCGGACATTGAAGGAATTGCTCGACCTTACTCGAAGTGGCTGCGTACGTCTCGCAGTTCTGCTGAAGTTGGGCGAGATGCAGCAGAAGCGATCGTTTCCGCGAGAACGGCTCCCGGACAGATTGCGACGCTAATCATCCCGGCTGACGCCGCTTGGGACGAAGGTGGTTCGATCGCCACGATGCCACAGTTGCCCACGCCGCGCCCGCCAGATGCGGGAAGCATCGACCATGCGGCCACGATGCTGCGATCCTGCAAACCTACGGCAATTCTGATGGCCGGAAATGCTTTGTATGGAAGAGGTCTTGTCACGGCGGGGCAAATCGCAGCGGCAACTGGAGCCAAACTACTCGCCCCATATCCGATTACTCGTTTGCAACGAGGTGCTGGGCTGCCTAGGGTCGAACGTGTCCAATATGTCCTGGAACCGGCGATTGAACAGTTCAAAGAATTTCGTCAATTGATTCTGGTGGGAGCCAAGGCCCCAGTTGCGTATTTCGCCTATCCCGGAAAAAGCAGCGAGTTCGTGTCGCCGGAATGCGAGATCCATACTCTGGCGACCCCAGGCGAGGATTATGTTGGCGCATTGGACGCACTCGCAGCAGCCTTGTCGATACATGGCAAAGACGTCGCTGCTGAAAAGGCGCAGCGCCCGTCCATGCCAACCGGGGAAATCACGCTGCCGGGGCTCGCCACCGCCGTCGGAGCGCTTCTCCCAGAGAACGTCATCGTCGTCGATGAGTCCATGACTTCTGGCCGTGGATTGATGGCCGCAACAAAGGGTGCGCCGCCGCACGACTGGCTTACGAACACGGGCGGGTCGATCGGCATCGCTTTGCCGCTGGCAGTGGGAGCGGCTGTCGCCTGCCGAGATCGAAAAGTGCTGTGCCTGAGCGCCGATGGCAGTAACATGTACACACTCCAAGCCTTGTGGACGATGGCGCGGGAAGGCCTCAACGTCACGACAGTGGTTTTTGCCAACCGGGACTATGCAGTCCTGAAGCGAGAATTTTCGTACTTGGGAGCCGGCACTCCGGGGCCGCGCGCGGCTTCCATGTTCGAAATCGGACGACCCGATCTCGATTGGACGCTGCTGGCAAAAGGAATGGGAGTGCCCGGCATCCGAGTGAATTCGCTGGATGCGTTCGGGAAGGCGCTGAAGGAAGGATTGGAGGGTGAGGGGCCGACGCTGATCGAGGTGCCGTTGTAAAGGATCCTGCAGCCTGGCCGCTAGCGTCTTAGCGGTGAGTTGTTGAGTGGTGCGATTTTCGCGAGTTCGCTCTTGGCGACTTTTCCGGTGGGCGTCACCGGCATCGAAGATACGATCAAAATTTGAGAAGGCCGCTTGTAAGGCGCGAGGTGTTGCGCGGCGTGCTGCGCCAGGTCACTCTCAGAAATCGTTGACAATGGCGCGAGTTGTACATAAGCGACCACTTCCTCTCCGCCTCGATTCCCTTCGACTGGACGGCCTACGACTGCGGAATGCACCACCGCCGGATGTGCATTGAGCACAGCTTCAACTTCCGCGGGATAAACATTCTCGCCGTAGCGAATGATCAATTCGCTGGTCCGACCGACAATAAAGAGATACCCGTTTTCGAGGCGAGCAAGGTCTCGAGTGTTGAACCATCCTTCAGGACCGATGGCTGCAGCAGTCTCTTCGGGCGCGCGATAGTAGCCTTTCGAGACATTCGGGCCTCGCACCCACAATTCGCCAACTTCTCCGTTTGCGACAGGGTCTTGACGGGAGTCGACTATCTTGATTTCCACTCCCGGCAGAACTTTGCCCACAGAAGTATCCGGGCGGCGTTCCCCAACTACAGCCTGGGAGATATTGGGAGAGCATTCGGTGACACCATATCCATTGTGGAGAACCAGGCCGAAGAGGTTCTCAACTTGAGTTTTGACCGAGGGCTGCAATGGTGCACCGCACGAAGAGATGATGCGAAGGGATGGGAACCTGAGCGACTGCAGCCCCTTCATCCGCGCGTACTCGGCGAAGAGGGAGAACATTGAAGGCGCTCCCAGAACAACCGTCAACCGCTCTTTTTCAAGCGTCGCGACGGCGGAGAAAGGATCGAAGCGGGGTGACAAATACAAGGTCGCTCCGCTCAGGAGCGAACCGAGAAGCACGACGGAGAGTCCAACGGCGTGGGAAATCGGCAAAATGCCGTATAGCCGATCCTCCGGAGTCAGCGACCGTATCTTCGCCGACGCAGCAGCTACAAACAGGAGGTTCTGGTGCGTAAGCATCACGCCCTTGGGAAGGCCTGTTGTGCCAGACGTATAAATCAGCGCAGCCACGCGCTGGGCCGGGTCAGGCTCGATCTCCTCAGGGTCCGCTATATCATTTTGCGACCCCACGGCGATTGGCCCTAATTCCGGGACATCCTGAATGACCGCACCGTGTCGTTTTGCATGATCTCGAGCCTGGGTCGACGCGCTTATCGTGTAGATCAGGCATCGAGCGCCGCAATGATCCCGTATCTCATCGACTTCGCGTGCGGAAAGACGGCTGTTGACTAAGACGGGCCATGCGTCGATCGCCCCGAGGGCTAGCAAAAGGGCTACGGCCGAGCGGCAATTTTCACAGACGATCATGACCCGATCGCCAGGGCGCACGCCTACCTCGACCAGCCAGAGCCTTGCGCATTCGGCAGCAGCTGCAAGCTGTCCGTAAGTCCAGGTTCCCGAAGCCTCAACCAGAGCCGGGTGATCTGGAGAAGTTTCAACCCACGGCGCGATTAGGTCGCAGATACGTTCGGGAGGCTTACCTCCGTGCCAATCGAAATTGCAGAGAGGATTCTGTGCCATAGGCATGAGAGCGGCCACGCTGAGGGAGCCGCAAGTTACTTTATAGAACTACCGACAAACCTTTCAGACCTCTGAATCCGAATGTCGAGGCCCACTCCGGAAGGGGTCCAGTCAACCTCATCTCCGGGAAACGCTGAACGAGATTCATGATCGCAATCTGCCCCTCGAGGCGCGCCAGTTGGCCTCCAATGCAGGCATGCGGGCCCGCACTGAATGCCAGGTGCTGATTGTTCAGCCTTTTCAGATCTAATTGATTCGGATCCTTAAATCGTTGTGGATCCCGATTTGCTGCACCGAGCATGCACAGGATCGACCACTTCTTGGGTATACGCTGGCCGCAAATCTCAATGTCTTCCTTGAGCACGCGAGCCGTAAATTGCACGGGGCTCTCATACCGAAGAAGTTCTTCTACGGCCGTGCGGATCATATCTGGATTCTCGCGCAACTCCGCTGTTTCTTCCGGGTGCTGCAGGAGCGTGTACATTCCGTTGCCGATCAGGTTTCGTGTCGTCTCATGGCCGGCAAAAAGCAGCGCGATACACTGCGCGTAGAGTTCCTCTTCTGTCAGCACTTCGCCTTCTTCTTCTATGTCAATCAGAAGACTGATCAGGTCATTCCCTTTATTGCGCTTTCGATCTGCTACGGTCTTTCGGAAGAAATCGGTTAATGCAATCAGAGCATCTTGCGCCGCGCGCGCCTGCTCTACGGTGCGACTTGGACTGCCTCGGAATACAGCAATGTCGCGCGACCAGTCTGCAAACCTGCCATGCAGCGCTTCGGGCACGCCCATCATTTCCGAGATGACGTTTACCGGCATGGGATTGGCGAACACCCGCATGAGTTCCACTTCGGACCCTCGCTTTAGCGGCGCCAGCATGCGATCAACGATGCCCTCAATCTGCGGACGGAGGCTCTCAATCGCTACCGGCGAAAATCCCCTGTTGAGAAGCTTCCGCAGCCGGGTGTGTTCGGGTGGATCCATAAAAATCAGCCACAAGCTAAACATCCGAGCTAGCTCGCTGAATTCTCGCTGACGGCTAAGAGGCAAAGGCAACAGCATCTGTTGGGCTCGTTTTGCGGAACACCTTGGGTCTTTAGCAATCGACGAACAGTCCGCGTGACTAACCACCGACCACACAGCCCACTGGCCCCCCACATCGATGTAGTGGAGTGGACCTTCTTCGAGCAGTCGCGCGTATGTAGGATAGGGATTCTGTAGAATCTCGCTGGTAAAAACTACTTTCTTGCTCGGAGAAACGAACTCAGACAAAACTTCACCTTCCTGGATAGGATAAGAATTTCGGGCCGCATAGAAGACGGCAGATTGCCGACTTAGGATGTTGACCTACTGAAATTGAGTTTAACAAAACGCTGATCAGGAGGCGGGACCTAAGCGCTGCCAAATCAATTCGATGATCATGATCTTCCCGTTCACACGAGTCGGGGGCGTGGCCAATACGATTCGATCATCATGAAACTGAATGGTGCGTACCAGTTCCTTATCTACATAGTTTTGAATCGACGAGATTTCGACGGAGTGGATGACCTTGTCACCGGTGAGCTTGTACCGACCCGCGTAGGCAAGAAATGTCTTGAACGCCTCAGCCTGTTCCTCGAGTTTGCCACCGCCATCGGAAAGCGGCTTGCGGCCACCGAAACTGATTAGGGCCGTTACTCTTCCGTCAGCGCCGTAAGTGAGAAAACCCGTGGGGTCGGTGCCATATGGGGTTTCGCTTCGCTTACCATCTCTCGTCGTACTTGAGGCGGACACCAGCTTCCATGTGCCCACCAGCTTGTCGTTTGGGTCTGGCAATGCTGCCCTTTCAG
>Ga0187867_10001202_pt1 | contig 22495 bp, 16 predicted proteins | sample June2016WEW_13_1_FD_132976 | JGI IMG/M metagenome (GOLD analysis project Ga0187867, IMG submission 132976) | Peatland microbial communities from SPRUCE experiment site at the Marcell Experimental Forest, Minnesota, USA - June2016WEW_13_10 | ecosystem: Environmental > Terrestrial > Soil >...
CGGCATGAATGTGGGCGGTTGGAGTGGCAGCCGGACTGCCTGCGCCAGACCGGCCAATAAAACGGCGGCGCCGTACCTGAGCGGCGGCGATGGTCTTCTCAGCCACTGCGGCAGACGTGTCCCGATGCCGGGGGTGAGGGTATCTGCGCTGGTCGCCACAGTAAACATGGTGGGAAATGGGTGGTGACAATCTCCGGGATGAGCGTGCCTACCCACGGCTGGCGTGGAGTTTTTTTGGCCGAACGAAGCCAATGATGTTAAGTCATTTATTTTCATGGTCGCCACGGTCGGGCCGCCTACGTGATAAGTTGGGAGCCATGCAGCAAAGAGAGATCCTGGCCCAAATCATCGGGATCGGAATCGTGCCGGTGGTGCGCACACCCAGCGCCGAAACCGCTATTCAGGCGATCGAAGCCATCTACCGCGGCGGTGTGCGCGCGGCCGAGATCACGATGACCGTTCCCGGCGCGGTGCGCGCGCTCGAGAAGATCGCCGACCAGTTTGGCGACCGGATCGTGCTGGGCGCGGGTACGGTGCTGGACCCGGAGACGGCGCGCATCTGCATGCTGGCGGGGGCCGAATTCCTGGTGACGCCCAGCTTGAAACTTGCCACCATCGAGATGGCCAAGCGCTATGCGAAGGTGATCTGCCCTGGGGCGTTGACGCCCACCGAGGTGCTGACCGCGTGGGAAGCCGGCGCCGACGTGGTCAAAGTATTTCCGTGCGGGAATGTGGGCGGGCCGAAATACATCAAAGCGCTGAAGGGACCGTTCCCGCAGATTGAAATGATTCCGACCGGCGGCGTGAATTTGGAGACGGCCGGCGAGTTCCTGAAAGCCGGCGCATGCGCGGTGGCGGTAGGCGGGGAGTTGGTGGATGCCAAGCTGATCCGCGAGGGACGGTACGACTTGATTGAAGCAAGGGCGCGGGAGTATTTAGGGGTTATTGCGCGCGCGAGAGTAGAGATGGCGGCCTACGAGGCCGCCGCAGGCTTCGAGCCTGCCCCACACACGGTGATATCATAGGGTCGCTATGGATCGCCGGGATTTTCTGAAAAGTACGGCTACGGCAGCGGTTTTGGCCGGGCCTGCCGTCATCGGCGCGCGCGGCGCCAACGACAAGATCAACATTGGGTGGATCGGAGTGGGCACGCGCGGGAACGCGGGCATCGACTGGCTGAAGAAGGCCGCTCCGGATACCGTCACCATCACCGCCATCTGCGACACGTTCAAGGGCTATCTGGCGCGCGGCAAGGACCGCGTGCAGACCATCTGGGGCAACACGCCGGCCACCTACGAGGACTATCACGACCTGCTGGCCAATAGCTCCATCGATGCGGTCTTCATCATGACGCCGGAGCATCTGCATCACGACATGGCCATCGCCGCCCTGCGCGCCGGCAAGCATGTGTACCTGGAAAAGCCGCTGGCCCACACCATCGAAGAGGGCTTCGACATCGTGCGCGAGTGGAAAAAATCCGGCAAGATCGTGCAGGTGGGCACCCAGAACCGCAGCTCGTCGCTTTACAAGAAGGCCAAGGAGTTGGTGAAGCAGGGCATGATCGGCGACGTGCATTTCGTGCGCGCGTTCTGGTACCGCAACTCGACCGACGACAATCCCGCGTGGCGTTACGCGATTCCGCCGGACGCCAACGAGCAGAATACGGATTGGGCCAAGTTTCTGGGGCCCGCGCCGCAGCGCGCCTGGGACCCGCATCGCTATTACCAATGGCGCCTATATTGGGATTATTCGGGCGGCATCTCCACCGATCTGCTGGTACACCAGACCGACATCGTGAATTTCATGCTGGACCGGACCGTGCCGCTCTCCTGCATGGCGTCGGGAGGTATCTACCGCTGGACCGGCGCCGGCGACGACCGCGATACGCCCGACACTTTCAGCGCCATCTACGAGTATCCGGGCAAGCTGCAGATCAACTATTCCAGCTATTTCGGCAACGATCAGTATGGCTACGGCGAGCAGTTGTGCGGCAACGAAGGCACCATCGAAGTGTTGAACCGCATGGACCTGTACTTCACGCCGCAATTGCTGGGCGGCAAAGCTCCGGACCGAGTGAAGGCGCGCCAGCTTGTACACCTGAACGGTCCGAAGGACTTCGGCGAGCGGGATGGCGCGATCAACCATTTCCGCAACTGGGTGGAAGCCATTCGCGGCAATGAGCAGGTGATTGCGTCGCCCGAAGTGGGCCAGCAGGCGGCCATTTCGGGCCACATGGCGACGCTGTCGTTCAAGCAGAACCGGAAGATTCTGTGGGATGAGAAGGGCGAGAAGTATCAGTTTGTGTGAACGGCACAGGCGCTAGCCTCCCCACCGAAAGCTTCTAAAATTTCTATAACTAGCTGAAATATAAAGATTTATAGTGATTTCAGGAGGGTTACAACTATACTAATAGGCGCACCGTGTGCGATACTGATTATAGATCATTTCACGGTTGCGAATGTCCCAGTTAGACGACGCCATATCCCGGTACAACAGGCTACTGGAGAACGGTCCTTGCCGCGACCTGGCTTGGGTGAACGATCTTCATAAGCGCATGGAAGAGGAGCACCTGTCAGCCGGTGGCCGTCTGATCTGCCCTTTTCTGCGTCCTAATTTCATCACCCGCCGCCAGTACGACACGCTGGTAAAGACCAGCGAGGCCCTGATCAGCGCTATCGACCGGATGCAGCGCATGGTGCTGGACAGCCCCAGCCTGCTGGCGCGCATGGAGCTGCTGCCAGCCGAGAAGATGCTGGCCGCTATCGACCCCGGCTACAATGTGCCCGAGGTCGCGGCCCGCCTGGATTCGCACCTGACCAACGGCACCCTGCACGTAGTGCAATACAATGCCGATTCGCCCACAGGCTCGGCATACACGGAGGTGTTGGCCGATCTGTTCTACGATTCGCCTCCGGTGAAGGAATTCCGCAAGCGCTACCATCTGAGCCGCGTGGGCGGCAAGAAGAACCTGCTGGGCGCACTGCTCAAGTCCTACAAGCAGTTCGGCGGCCACAAGAAGCCCAACATCGCGATTCTGGAATTCCGGCCGGCTTACCAGTCCGGGCAGAGCGAGTTCCAATTGTTTCGCGATTTCTTCCGCGGGGAAGGCTACGCGGTGGAGATTGTTTCGCCGGATCAGTTGGAATACCGCAACAAGGTACTGCGCAAGGGCCCGTTCGAAATCGACCTGATCTACCGCCGCATCAGTGTACAGGAGTTTCTGATGCGATTCGACCTAACCCATCCGCTGGTGCGGGCGTACCGCGAGCGCACGGTTTGCGTGGTGAACAGCTTCCGCTCCGAACTGGCGCACAAGAAAGCCATGTTCGGACTGCTGACGGACGACGCGCTGACGGCCAAATTCCCACCCGCCGAGCGCAAGGCGATTCACGATCACGTACCTTGGACGCGCCTCGTGTCCGCCACCAAGACCACTTATGGCGATGAAACCATCGATCTGCCGGAGTTCATCGCCAAGAACCGCGAGAAGCTGGTGCTGAAGCCGAACGACGATTACAGCGATCAGCACAGCTTTTTCGGTTGGGAGATGGACGAGGCTGGCTGGGACCGCGCGCTGAAGCAGGCCATGCGTTCGCCCTACGTAGTGCAGGAGAGGGTGAGCCAGGTGCGCTCGGTGTTCCCCATGGTCACTTACGGCAACCTGGAGTTCAAAGAGATGCAAGTGGACGTGCATCCGCTCGCCTATCTGGGCAAAGTGCTGAGCTGCTCGAGCTGGCTCTCCACCGGCAATGGGGGGTTTTCGTCGGTGGGCGGGCTGGTGCCTACGTTCATTTTGGATAGCAAGTCGTAGGCGCCTGCCCCACTTTACCGCCGTTCCATGCGCACAGTCGCCCGCAGATTCGCCACCCCCGCGGTATAGCGGCTATCCGCGACGGCGAAGGCAATGGCATCGTCCAGCCAGTCGTGCCAGACGCCATCCGGATCGTGCGACGCCACCGTCAAGGTGTACTCTCCGTTGCACAGCTCGCAGCGGAAGGCAAAGTCCAGGCGAAACACTTCGCCGCCCGCGCAGGGTCCCAGTTTGATCCCCTCCAACTCCGTATTGGTGCCATAGACGTTCATGCCCGCCCGGCTGCGGATCATCATCCCGACCACCGGATCGGCAACGGCGGCCGCTATGCGCAGCGTGGCCCGCACCACCACCAGCTCGCCGCTGCGCACCACGACAGCCGGCTGGCCCGCTTCGCCCAGCAATTCCAGATTCTCGACGCGCGCGCGGCCATCGCCCCGCCGCCACCGCGGAGACATGGGCGCCACCCCCGCGCCCGATTCCCGCACGCGCCGCGCGATGTGGCCGGCATAGGCGCGCAGCGTGACCGCCGGATCGCCCCGGCCGGCTAGCTTGCCCCGGTCCAGCCACCATACTTCATCGGCTAATTGCAGCAGCAGCTCCTCTTCGTGCGAAACCAGCAGCAACGTAGCCCCCGCGCGCCGCAGCCGGTCGAACGCCACCGCGGCACGCTGCCGCTCCAAGGCATCGTGGCGCGCCAGGGTGTGCTCCATGGCCAGCACGGCGACCGGCGAGAAATCCAGGGCGGCGTCCGGTCCCAGGAGCCGCCGCGGCTGGCCCGCTTCCACCGCGCCCGACGCCGGTTTCGCCAGCCCCGCCGCCAGCCGCAGCAGGCTGCTTTTCCCCGAGCCAGTCTCGCCCACGACCCCGATCACCGCGCCATCCGGCGCCGTGACGTCCAGTCCTGTGAGCGGCGCGCAAACCACTTGCCGAAAAGCAATTGCCATTATGGATAGAATACCGGGTAGGCATGGCCGACTCCAACTTTGGCAGGTGTTCAGCTTGCCTGGTTTCACTCGCGTTCACTGCGTGCGCCCCTCATCCGCCGGACTTCTCCCGCCGCACCGGCGTGGTGGAACTCCCCGCGGGGACCCTCGTTCTGCACCATGAAATCACGCTCCCCGAAGGTGCACGGGACTTGGAAATCCGGGGCAGTCCATCCGGCTCCACGCTTAAAGCCGCCGCCGATTTCCAGGGCCGCGCCGTGATCTACTCCAAAGGCGCGACTGGTCTGCGGCTCACCGGTTTTCGTATCGAGGGCAACCGTACCGCACTGCCGAAACCCGTTGGGCTGCCACCGTCGGACGTCCCCTTCGTCCGCTATTACCGCGATAACGGCATCGTTATCGAAAACGCCACGCGTCTTTCCATGCGCGACGTGTCGTTCCACGAGGTGGTCAACTACCCTGTGCTGGTGAGCGCTTCCACCGGCGTGCGCATCGAAGGCGCGCGCATCGAGGATTGCGGCTCGCTATCGCCGGCCGGCCGCAACAACGCATCCGGCGGCATACTGCTGGAAGAAGGCACGCGCGATTTCGAGGTGCGCCGCTCGACGATCCGCCGGGTGCGCGGCAACGCCATCTGGACGCATTCCAACTATCGCTCGCCCCGGAACGCGGACGGAATCATCGCGCAGAATTCCATTGAGGAGGTCGCGCGCGATGCCATCCAAGTGGGGCACGCCACCAACATCCGGGTGGAAAACAATACCGGCCGCGGGATCGGTTATCCGGTGGAGTTCGTGGATACTGGGGCGGTGCCCGCCGCGATCGACACCTCCGGCAACGTGGACAAATCCGTCTATGCTGGCAACCACTTTGAAGACATCGACGGAAAATGCATGGATCTGGACGGCTTCCACGATGGCGAGATACGCGGCAATACGTGCATCAGCCGCCAGCCGGACGATCGATATCCGTACGCGCAGTACGGCATTGTCTTCAACAATTCCAACCTCGACATGCAACCGGTGAACGTAACGATCGTGGACAATCTGATCGATGGCGCGGGGTACGGCGGCATCTTCGTGATCGGGTCGGGGCACGTCGTTTCGGGGAACCGGCTGCTAGGGTTGAACCGCGACCGCTGCACCGGCGACATGCGGCAGGCGCGCTGCAACTACGCCCCCGATCAGCCCGCTTTGTTGCACAGCGGCATCTACCTGGGGCGCGGCGCAGACCGTCAGGCGCATACCGTTGGCAACCGAATTGAGCGGAACGAGATTTCCGGATTCGCCATCGCGCACACGTGCGTGACCGCCGCGCCGGGCGTTTCGCTGGCGGCGAATATCGTTGCGGGAAACCGCTGCACCGACACCGCTCCCAAGCGGGACTAGGAGTCCCGCGCAGGCTGCGAGCCTGCCCCACTTGCGCGACGCGCGACAGCGGCGCCGAGTAATACCCATAGCAGCGATCCGCCCATCGCGGCGCGATGGATCCACTGCGCGACGCGCATCTCCAGACCGCCGTCGTAGTGCAGTTCGATGGTGCAATCGCCGCTGCATGCGGGGGCTACGGCCAAGAACCCCAGTTTGTCGGTGAACACCGGGCGCGCCGCGCCGTTCACGGCCGCGTGCCAGCCGGGATGGGCGTTCTCCTGGACGCTCACGATCTGTCCCGGCTTCAGATTGCCGGTAATCACCATGGTTTCGTTGTCGGGCCAACGCACCTGCAACCGCGGCGCATCGGGCCGTTCGATGGCCGCGACGTAAGGCACCAAGGGATCGGTATCCACGCCGTGGCGCAGCGCGCGCTGCACCAGATCGCCTGGTTCCATGGCGTGCGCGATGGAGTAATACGGCCAAGGCACTTCGTAGATCACGTCGTCGCCATCGCGCCAGAGCACGGGAAGGCGGCCTTCGAATTTGTGGGGATGATAGAAAGGCTTGTAGACCTCGGTGCTGCGCGGACCGGAAACGGCGACCGCCCGCACACCCAGCGCTTTGAACCAAAGCAGGCTGAACTCGAAAGCGCGATTCTCGGCGGTGAGGTCGGTCCTGATCCCATAGTTCGCAACGCGCTCGGTCTGGTTGAGCACCCCCTGGTCGCAGCATCCTGTAAGCTGCGGCGTATCGGTGAAGACGTTGAGCCAGAAAATGGTCGATCCCGGCACCAGTACACGGCTGTCCGGCATGTGCTGGTCGAACCAGCGGGCGGTCTTATATTCGCTGGTTTGGGTGATGTCGATGCTTTTTATCAGCCGCCGCGCATAGCTTCGGTATTGCACAAACTGAAAGATGCACAAGATCGCGAACGCCACGGCCATGGGCCGCCTCAGGACCGTGTACCGCTGGAGCAGAAGGCGCACCGCGAAGACCAGGCTCAGCGTAAAGCCCATTTCCATGCCGAGATGGAACCGGTGCGGCTGCGCCAGCAGAGTGAGACCGAACCAATACCAGCCCAACGTAATGGCGGCCATATAGAAGAAGAAAAGCAGAAAGAAGCGCAGGTATCGTGGCACGCGCGCGGCCGCGGCAATCCGCAGCAGCACCCAGGTGCCCAAGGCCAGCGCCGCAACATACATCAGGTGGTGCGGCGTGAACCTGTTGATAGGCGCAAATGCCTGGGTATCGGCCTGGGTCATAAAGACGGTAGATGGCGGAATCGAGGTAACCGCGAAGGCGTACCCGAGCGCGCAAGTCGCCGCGATCAGCGCCGGCCGGCGCAGGCCGGGCTGCGAGAAGCCGTATGCCAGCACGGCGAACGTGAGCACGATCGCTCCCGGCCAGTTGGTCAGCGGGACCGCGGCCAGCGCCACGGCGGCCGCCACGAACCAAATCGCCCTCCGCTTTTCCAGCGCCACATCCAACGCCAGGATGGCCAAAGGGATGAGCGTGAGCGAGGAAACGTGCGGACTATCGGCGTAGAACACCGCGGTATGCAGCCGTTGCGCCCAGAAGAAGCTGCCCAGGTCCGCGTGGATCTCAGACGACAGGAAGGCGGACGGCGAGATGAGCGAGTACGCCAGACCCGCGCAGAAACTCCAACCGGCGGCCCGCGTCAGCCGGAGGGCCAACCAGAATAGAGTGACCGGTCCGAGGCAGTACATCAACGCCAGCACCATGTGAAACGCGCGCGCGGCACTGATATGCGCCAGGGCCGAGAGCAACGCCGCGGTCAGATGCAGGCCCGGCACGTAGGCATTCTGCAAAGGCAGGCCGGCGAACCACATGCGGCACCAGCCCAGGTCGGGCCAATGATCCCGGGCATACCGCGCGTAGGCAATGAAAACGCCTTCGACGGTGCCTGTGTCCGACAGATATTCCACATGGAATAGGCGCCAGGCGATCGCGGCATTCAAGATGAACAAGGCAGCGGAGCGGAGCATACGGTTATTCCGCGGGGGGCAGGACGCCAGTCCTGCGCAAGTCATAAATGTAAATCGAATACCCGACACGGGCCACCGGATGCAGCGCGCGCAGCCACTGGTGTTGACGCGGATTCGAAAACGCATCGTACAGGATGTTGGTGCTGATGGCGCCCATGCAATCGAGCGTGGCGCGGCGATCGGTCTCCCATGTCGCGGGCAGGGACGGCCCGTGGACGCCCAGTCTGCCGATGTCCGCGGTGCCCCAATAGTCCGGACAAACCTGCGACACGTGGTGGCCCTGCAACCACGCCGCGAGATTCCGGGCATCCTGTCCCCAATCGATATTGGAGTCCGCCAGGATCGTGGGGCCGTGGGCCGGTCCGCCAGCCAGCACGTTGAAGAACGCCAGATAGTGCGGGCAGATGAGTAACGACTCGGCCGCCAGACCTGCGACCAGCAGGGCCACTACCGCCGGACGGTAGCGAAAGCGCACGCGGGTAACGGCGGCGGCCGCCAGTATAAAGACGAAGGGCCAGATGGGCAGCAGGTGCCGGATGCCGATGTCCAAATGGCTGCACATGCTGAAGGCGAAGAATATGAGGGCCGGGACGGCAAACGCGAACCATGGAAACGCCACAGAGAGGAGGCGCACGCGCCGAATCCTGCCCAACAACAGCACGCCCCCCAGCGCGATCGTCATCAATGTGGCCGCTGGAGTCTTCACCGCGAATGCCACCGGGAAGTAATACCACCAACCCGGCGTGCCGCGCATTCCCAACAAATAAGCTTGATGGCCGACGGTGTTGTGATCGATATAAACGAGCAGGCCTTCGAAGAACGGATGCACGCGGGGCATGCCGCGCGACACCAATCGCGCCATGGCCCTGGCCTGGTCGCGGTCCAGGAGATCGCGGCATAGCCGCGCATCGATGCCGCCCAGCCGCACGCCGTGGGTCCAGGCGAACGCGCCGTAGAGCAGGAAGACCACGCCGGCGGCGAGAGCCACGGCAGCCACCAGGGAGCCGATGGCGTGCCGCACCGAAAGCTCTTTTTGGCCTTGCCACCAGCGGATGGCATATAGGATGGCCAAAACGGGAAGCAGGAATAGAGCGGAGAACTTGGTGGCGACAGCCAAGCCCAGGGTGACCCCGGCGAGGGCCAAGCGCCGCAGTCCCGGCCGGGTTAGAAATGCGCACCAGGCGATCACGGCCAGGAAGCAAAACAGCGTGACCGGCAGGTCGTTCTTCACATAATGGCCGTGCGCGGCGACCGTGGGATCGAAAGCATACAGGGTCAACGCCAGGAGGGCCGCGCCGGGGCCGAAAACGTGGCGCGTCCAGAGGGCGATCGCCAAGCCGAGGCAGGCGGTGAGAAGAATCGGCATCAGGCGCGCGCTGAACAGGAGCGTGTCCATCGAACGGCTGTTCTGCTCGAAGAAGCGGTAACCGAAGCCGGCCTCATCCGCCCTGGTCCAAGATGCGGAATCGAGCGGTAGCGATGGATGCAGGGCCAGGAGGGGAAGCGCTTCGACGATCTTGGCGAGCGGCGGATGCTCGGGGTTCATGCGGAAGTCGCCGGTCTTCAGGTAACTGTAGCCGGCCGCAAGTTCAAGAGGCTCGTCGCCGATATTGGACTCCTGCCACGCGGCCAAAAGCTGCACCGCGCCAAGGTAGGCGAGAAGCGCGGCGGTGACCGGCCAGAAGACCGGCCCGAGCGCCATGGGACGCCTCAATGTGCGCATTTCATAGATCTGCCCAAAAAGGAGCGTGACATCCGGGTAACCTCCGCATAGGACCATCCTAGTCGGCCGATCCGGACTGCAAGCATCGCATAAGGGTAACATCACCGCGCGTATTGCCGGCGGCCCAGTCGCGAAACTGTAATAATGGGGACCGATGCAACGGCAGGAGCCCGCCGCGTCCCGGAGGCTGAGCCCAGCTCACCCGCGCGCGCGGCTGCCATGGCTAGCGGGCAATCACCCTTTCCTGATAGCGTCGGTTTTTGTTGTTGTCGCGTCCGTCCGCATTGCCGCTACCTATAAGATTTTCAGTTTTACGATCGACGAACCGGGCCAACTCGCGTGCGGCCTTGAATATCTGAGCAAGCACGTTTATCGATACTTCACTGAGCAGCCCCCGCTGGCAAGGGCCGCAATTGCCCTCCCGCCCTATCTGGCCGGAGTCCGGCCTCTGGGTGGACCGGAATTCAACTTGGAGGGCAGGAATGTGATTCTCCAGTCGCCCCACCCGAATCGCACTCTAGCCCTGATGCGCCTCGGTATTCTGCCCTTTTTCTGGCTGGCGTGTGCTGTTGTCTACCTTTGGAGCCGGCGCCATTTTGCGGGACCGGTGGCACCGCTCGCAGTGGCATTATTCACGCTGTTGCCGCCCGTGCTCGCCCACGCGGGCCTGGCGTGTACGGATATGGCCTTGTCCGCCTGCCTGGGCGCGGCGTTTCTCGCGCTGATCCTGTGGGCTGAGTCGCCAAGCTGGAGGCGCGGCGCTCTGCTGGGCACGGCCGCGGCGCTCGCGGCGCTCTCGAAGTTCACCGCCTTGCTCTATCTTCCGGCAGCAGGTATGCTCGCACTCCTCTTCTATTTGGCGGTAGAGCGGCCCAGACTGCGGGAGCTGTGGGCCCGTGCTCGGGATCGCGCCGCAACCTTCGCTTTCGCCGTGGTCGTAGGTGCGCTGGTTATTTGGGCCGGATACTGGTTCTCATTCGGGAAGGTTCCCGCGTGGAGCCTAAGGCTCCCCGCTCCGGAGTTCTTCGACGGCATCCGGGTAGCGCTGGCTCACAACCGGCGGGGCCACCCCAGCTACCTGCTGGGCCATTATGGTGTCAAGGGCTGGTGGTATTACTTCCCGATCGTGTTGGCCGTCAAGACGCCTATCGCGTTTCTGGTCCTATTGGCTTTGGGAACTTACGCCTGCTTCAGGAAGCTCTCGGTCGCGGCGTATCGGCTACCTCTGGTGTTTTCCCTTGGAACTCTGCTTCCGGCCATGGCTGGCCATTTAGACATCGGAGTGCGGCACATCCTGCCGGTCTACATTGGGTTTGCGATCGTCGCGGCGGTTGGACTGGATCGCTTGCTGGCGCGTCTCCGGAACAGCGGAGTGTGCCGGGTGGCAGCCATGGCGCTTATCCTATGGATCGCCATCGCGGGCGTCGTTTGCCATCCCGACTACCTATCGTACTTCAACGAATTTGCCGGGCGTGAGCCCGCCAGCATTCTGGTGGACTCCAATCTCGACTGGGGCCAGGACACCAAGCGGCTGGGCCGGCGGTTGCGGGAGTTGGACGTGCAAGAGGTATCCGTCATGCTGATCGAGCCGCTCACGCTGCCCCTGCCTACCGAAGATACGGTCAGGCGGCTTTACGGGCTGCCGCGCATCAGGCCGGTCGACGTAACCTCTCCCGGGGGGGGGTGGAACGTGGTAAGCCCGACCGTCGCCAACACGCTAGGACTCTCGTTCCAGCCGTGGTGGGACCGCATGCCGCCTACCGAGAAAGTTGGCGCACTGTGGCTGTATAAGATTCCACGCCCATGACGCCGCATATAGCATGCATGTATCCAGCAGCAGATTGAAAAGATACATGTGCTTGATCACGTCGAAAGCGTCGCCGTAGACGGCGCTGAACAACGCCGCCAGGCAGCACACCGGAAGCAGCGCGCTCAGTTCCAAACGGCGGCGGCGCACGGCATCCCGGTCGCGCAGCCATCTCCACGCGGCCAGCAGCGGCCAAACGGCCAGTGCGAAGACGATCCACTTATTCACGGACGGCAAGACGCGTTCGTGGAAGCCGCTCCACAGGGTGAAGGCGCGTGTCTGGGCAGCCGGAGGCAATCCGGCAGATGGCTCGAAATTCCCGTATCCGCGCCAGCGCAAGAAGGTGATCTGGGGCAGCAGCCCGTGCAAGCGCCGCCACATCCGCGCGGGCCGCAGCAGATAGAAGCGCAGTACGGTGAAGGTGTTCACGCCTTTCAACACGCCCGAGGCGGCCATCTGCGGAAAATAGGTTCCGGCACTCCACGCGCCGGTGCCCGCGTATTTGGCGAGTTGCGGATCGAGCCCCAGCGCGCGCAGGTCCGCTGCCGGGTTCTTCGAATCCGCGAGGATGCCGGAGAAGACCATACCGTAGGTGTTCGCCTGGCGCCCGTAACCCGGCATGGCGATCACGTTGAAGGCTGCGCACGCGAACATGGCGCACGCGCCCGCGGCTGCCGCCAACCGGGCTCGTTTCGACGGCGCAGCCATCGCCAGCCGGATAGTGAACAGGCCCAGGATCAGGCCGATGGGCGCGTTCTGCGGCTTGGCGAATATCCACAGGATGGACCATAGCGACCAGCGCAGGATGCCTGCCAGGCTGGTCTGGCCGGCTCCGGCGATCTCCACGGCTTCCGCCAACAGCAGCAGGAAGAAGATACAGGAAGCCGGTTCGGCGTAGAACGAATTCAAATAGACGGCATAGCCCGCATCGGTCAACACCACCAGCGCGCCGATCCAGAGAAGCGCGTACGCGCGGTCGCGCCGCACCACCCACAGCAAGCGCGCTAACGCCGCCAGCAAAGCCAGCGCATGGATGAAGCCGGCTACGGTGATATCCAACGCGCCATCCTTGGAGACCAGCTTGTTCAGCGCCAGCGCGGCGGCGACGAATACATACTCGCTGTTGGCCTGCTCCCAGTAAGTCGAACGGGCGTGTGGATCGGGGATGAATTTAGGCTCGACGTAGACGTATTCGAGACTGCCGTGGTGCTGCGGCCCGTAGCCGAACCGGAGGATGGTGCGGACGAAGTCGCCTTGGTCGGCCAATCCTACGATGGGTGGAACGAAGAGTTGATAGGCCAGAATAGCGGCAGCGGCGGCCAGCACCGCGGACCAGTGTCGAGACGTACTCACACCCGGCGGGCCACGATCAGGGTGATATCGTCGGCCGGCGGCGAGCCCGCGGCGAACTCGGTCAAAGCCTGATTGACGGCCGCCACGATTTCGGCCGCGCTCTTTTGCCGGTTGGCGGTCAGCACCTCGGCGAATCGCTCGTCGCCGAATTCTTCTTCCTTGGCGTTGTTGGCTTCCGTGACACCGTCGCTGTAGATGGCCAGCGCATCGCCCCGCTCCAGCTTGGCGCGATATTCGGAATAGTTCGCAATGGACAGGATGCCCAGCACCGGACCGCCGCCATCCAGGTATTCCACGGCGCCGTTCGCGCGCACGATCACCGGCGGATTGTGTCCGGCATTGCAGTAAGCCAGCTCGCCGGTGGAAGGGTCCAGCACGCAAAAGAAGAAGGTAATGAAGCGATTGCTCGGGCAGCTCTGGCAGGTGATTTTGTTCAGGCGGTTGATCACCGCGGCCAAGTCCCGCGGCTCGTCCGCCAGCACCTGCACGCGCGCCTGCAGACCCATCATCATCAGCGAGGCGGGCATGCCCTTGCCGGAAACGTCGCCCAACACCATGGCCACGCGCCCATTCGGATAGGTGAAGAAGTCGTAGTAATCGCCGCCCACCGTGCGGCAAGGGGCGTTGTATCCGGCCAGGTCCGCGCCGGCCACCTGTGGGGCGGGGCCCGGCAGAGCACCCCGTTGGATCTCAGCCGCCTGCTCCAAGTCGCGGGCCATGCGGCGCTCCATCTCTTCCACTTCCGACAGGCGCGCATGCTCGATGCGGATGGCGGCTACGTTGGCCATCACGGTGAGCAGGCTGAGGTCGTCCTTGGTAAAGGCGCGGAACATGTTGGGCGAATCGACGTAGATCAGGCCGATGGTGCGCTTCTCGGTCTGCAACGGCACCGCCATCATGGTGCGGACTTTCTGTTCGACGATACTCATGCGCTCGCGAAAAGCCTCGTCCAACTGGGCGTCGCGCACCAGCACGGAAGCCTTCTCGTTGATCACGCGGTCGCGCACGGCCGAGCTGATGCGGAAGCCTTCGCCCTTATTGGCTTTCACTTCCAGACGCTCGCCATCCAGGATCATGACCACGCCGCGCTGCGCCCCGACGCCTTCGATGGCCAGATCGAGGATGAGCGGGAAAAGGTCGGCCAGAGTGCCGCGGCCGGCGAGTTCCTGTCCGGCGCGAATCAGGGCCTGCACTTGTTTGGTGCCGTGCTGGCCGGGCCGGTCGACAATCGTCTGATTGGACAGCGCGCCTTCCAGGCTGGTGAAGATGGTGGAAGTGCTGGGCGGATCGGGTTCGCCGGTCTCGAAGACCACCACGCCTTGCGCGGGGGGCGCGCCGGCGCCCTTATCGTCGAAGACGATCGCCAGATGGCCAGCAGTGATGCGGTCGCCGGGTTTCAGCTTCAATTTGGCGCGCAAGGGGATGTTATTGACTAGGGTGCCGTTCTTGCTGCCAAGATCCTGCACGGTCCAGTCGTCGCCATCGCACTCGAGGACCATATGCTGGCGCGACAGGCCGGCGTCGTCCGGAAAACACAGTTCGGCGATGCTGGAGCGGCCAACTGTAAATCGGCCGCCCTGCAGCGGGACCGTTTTGATCTGCCCGTCCGGACACTGGATGACTATCTCCCGTTGCATACTGGGTTGGGGATGCGCCACAGTTGATTATAGCCGAGAGATTAGGGGCGCGGAGATAGCCGGGCGCTTTTTGGTGGCAGGTTATAATAGTTTGCAATGGACGTCGAGAAAACCATGGAGTTCATCCTGGAGCAGCAGGCTCAGGCTGCCGCGATCCGGATCCAGCACGATGCGGATATCGCGCGCATCGACGTGGAAATACAGCGAGAAGACTTTAGGCTAAAGCGAGCGATTCGCCTGGCGGTCCAGGAAGCGCGCGCTGAGCGGAAACGCCGCCGGGAAGCGGATGAGCGCTTTGACGTTAAGATGGATCAGCTCGCGTCGTCGCAACTGTTGACCGAAGAGAAGCTCCGCGCGCTCGGGGATAAGATCGACAAGGTCGTCGACGATATACGGCGCCCCGGCGGCAACGGCCATCCGCAATAAACTGTCTTGCCACGGCCACGGTCTCGCTGGCGCAAACCGGGGCCGACGACAAGGGAAGCCGCGCCAGGACAAAGTGATCCCCGATGAGCATTTCCGGAAACACACTCGACGCGCCCCTCCTGTGCGACGGTTATCGCCAGATGGACGGCATCTACGACGAAATGTCCGCGGCGCCGGGCGTCCTTCGCCCGCACTGGGATGCGCTCATCGGTTCCATGTCCGCTCTTGGCGCCGAGGAACTGGGCCGCCGCTGGAAGATCGCCCGGCAGCGCATTCGCGAAAACGGCGTTACGTATAACGTCTACGGCGATCCGCTCGGGACCGACCGGCCCTGGAATCTGGACTGTATCCCGCTGTTGATTCCGCCGTCGGAATGGAACGCGCTTGAAGCCGGCCTGATTCAACGTGCGCATCTCCTGAACCTCATCCTGGCGGATCTTTACGGCCCCCAACAACTGCTCCACGGAGGGCTGATCCCGCCGGCGCTGGTATTCGCCAACCCGGGCTTCTGGCGGCCATGCCACGGCATGCCCACGCCGGTCGATCCCTATCTGCACTTGCTCGCCGTGGATCTGGCGCGCTCCCCCGATGGCCAATGGTGGGTGCTATCCGACCGCACCCAGGCCCCCTCCGGCGCAGGATACGCGCTGGAGAACCGCGTGGTCCTGGCGGAGACGTTTCCAGACCTGTTCCGCCAGTTCGAGGTCGACCGGCTGGCGTCGTTTTTCCACGCGTTTCGTGAAAATCTGCTGAACCTGTCGCCCGCGCGCCGCGACAACCCGCGTGTAGTGCTGCTGACACCGGGGCCGTTCAACGAAACCTACTTCGAGCACTCTTACCTGGCACGCTATCTCGGTTTCACCCTGGTGCAGGGCGAAGACCTGACCGTGCGCGACAGCCGCGTCTTCCTGCAAACGCTGGACGGCCTCAAACCGGTCGATGTGATCCTGCGCCGCGTGGACGACAGCTTCTGCGACCCCATCGAATTGCGCTCCGAGTCTTTTCTGGGCGTGGCGGGCCTGGTGGAGGCCGTGCGCGCGGGCAACGTGGTGGTCGCCAATGCGCTGGGCAGCGGTCTGATTGAATCGTCGGCGTTCATGCCCTTCCTTCCGCGGCTCAGCCAGCAGTTGCTGGGAGAACGGCTGATGCTTCCTTCCGTCGCCACCTGGTGGTGCGGCCAGCCGCAACCGCTCCAATATGTCCTGGATAACCTGGATTTCCTGGTCCTCAAGCCCGCCTTCCCAGCGCACGGTCCCGCACCGGGAATGGAGCCCGTGTTTGGCGGGAAGCTCACCGGCGATGAACGGTCCAGATGGATTGCGCGCCTGCGCGAGCGTCCCTACGAATTCGCCGGGCAGGAATTGGTGGACCTCTCCACGGTCCCTGTCTGGTCCCAAAACAGCCTGACTCCCCGCCGCGTGGTTCTGCGCGTCTTCCTGGCCGCCTCGGGCGATTCCTGGGTGGTCATGCCCGGCGGGCTTGCCCGTGTATCTCCCGCGCTCGATACGCAGGTGGTCTCCATGCAGCGCGGTGGCGGCAGCAAGGATACCTGGGTACTTTCCAGCGGTGTGGTGGACTCGTTCACGCTGCAGCATCCTCCCGACCAGCCCGTTGCCTTGTATCGCGGAGAGGGCACCGACTTGCCCAGCCGCGCGGCCGACCACCTCTTCTGGCTGGGCCGCTACGCCGAACGCGCGGAACATCTGGCCCGCGTGCTGCGCTGCATTCTGATCCGACTCACAGGCGAGTTCGGAGCGTCCGGTTCGTCGGAGTGGGATTCGTTGATGAAGTTGTACGATTGCCTGGCATCGCCGCATTCCCGGCTGTCGGAAGAGTCCCCCCAAGGGCATCTGGACCCCTGGCGGGATCTGGAGCAGGAAATCCTATCGTTGATTTTCGAGCCCGAGCGAAGCGATAGCCTGGACTCGGTTTTGAGCCGCGCCGCGCGCGCCGCCGCGCAGGTCCGCAACAGCTTGTCGAGCGACACGCTGCGCGTGGTGAGCCAGTTCGGCGCCACGCACACCTCCCCCTGGGGCTACGCATCCACCGGTGAAGCCCTGGCCGTGCTGAACCGTTGTATCGGGATCCTCGCCGCACTGCGCGGCATCGAAATGGAGAACATCACGCGCGGCCCCGGCTGGCACTTTCTCAGCCTCGGAAGACGAATCGAGCGTTCCATCCACCTGGTGGATCTTTTCCGGGGGATTATCGTGCCGCTCAGTCCGCGGACCTGGCCTACGCTCGAAATGTTGCTGGAGGTCGCCGACAGTTCCATGACCTACCGGTCGCGCTATTTCACCGTGCTGCAGGCTGCGCCCGTGCTCGATCTGTTGATGAACGAAAAATCCAATCCGCGTTCGCTGGCCTTCCAGTTACAGGATCTCGTGGAGCATTGCCGTTGGTTATCCGGCAGGCCTTCCGGCGCGGCCTGGCCCGTGGCTAAACAGCGGCGCTTAGAGGAAGCCGCCGCCGATCTGCTGGGCGCGGACGTCCGCGTGCTTTGCGAGCCGGAGGAAGGCGGCAGCCACGAAGCCCTGGACCAACTGCTGGCCGCCACCGGCGCGGCGCTGCCCGCGCTTTCCGACGCCATCACGCAGGTCTATTTCAGCCACGCGGAAATGGAGCGGGCCACATGAACTACCGCGTCCGTCACCGGACTACATACCATTACGAGGACCCCGTCTCGGTCTCGCATCACGTGGTGCGTCTCACGCCCCGCAATCTTTCCAGACAAATTTGCCGGGGAAGCCATGTCTCCATACAGCCCGTGCCTTCGGCCAGTTCCGCCCGCTTCGATTACTTCGGCAACTCCCTGACCTTCTTTACTCTGCAGGAGCCGCACGATGCCCTGATCGTGGAGGCTTCCAGCGACTTGGAAGTGAAGGCCACGGAATCGCTGGACTTTTCCGCGTCGCCGCGCTGGGAGACCGTGCGCGACTCCTCGATCAATCCGCATAATGCCCTTGCCAATGAGATCCTGAATGCCTGCCAGTTCGTATTCGACAGCCAGCGCGTGCGCTCCAGTCCGGAACTGGCCGCGTATGCGCGCGAGTCGTTTCCCAGTGGCCGCCCGCTGCTGGAGGCGGTTCTGGATCTTACGCGCCGCATCCACCTGGACTTCCGGTTCGACAAGAAGGCCACCGAAGTCGCCACCCCCGTGCAGACGTTTTTCGAAAAGCGCCGGGGCGTGTGCCAGGACTTCGCGCATCTGCAGGTCGGGTGCATGCGGTCGCTGGGCCTTCCCGCGCGTTACGTCAGCGGCTACCTGAGAACCATGCCGCCGCCCGGCCGCCCGCGTTTGGTGGGCGCGGACGCCTCGCACGCCTGGTGTTCCGCATGGTGCCCCGGAACGGGCTGGGTGGATTTCGATCCCACCAACAACTGCGTACCGTCCGATGGCCACATCACCGTCGCCTGGGGACGCGACTATAGCGATGTCAGTCCGATCTACGGCGTGCTCCTCGGCGGCGCCAAGCACACGCTGGACGTGGAGGTGGATGTCACTCCGGAGTAAGTGGGGCGGGCTCTCAGCCTGCAGCCGGCCTCTCAGGCCGGCCTCTTGCGACTTTAGAGAACGCGCTTTCCACCCAATCCGACGGCAGCTCATTCACCGCGCGCCGCATGCGTTCCTGCCACCAGTCCGAAATTTGTACCAGGTCCTTGCGTTCGTAGCGGTGTTCGATCATTTCGAAACTACCGCGCGTATAAAGGAGCAGATCGATAGGAAAATCGACGTTGGCCGCGCATAGCCGGGTGGCGTCGAAAGCCAGTATGCCCAGCTTAAACGCGTACAGAATGGAGTCGCTGTGAGTCAGGGAACGTTCCAGGATCGGCTTCCCGAATCCGGAATTACCGATGATCTGATACGGCGTGTCCGGGCCGATCTCGACCCAGTTGCCCTCCGGGTAAACCAAAAACAATTGGTGTACGGCGTCGGACGACATCTGGCCTCCCACCAGGGAGTAAATATTGAAATCGAAGTCGGCGCGGCGCAGGGACGGTCCTTCCTCATCGGCGAGCCGCCGCACCTCGGCCGCATACAGGTTTACGATTTTGAAGAGCCGGTCGCGGGAGGCGATCTGGCGCGTATAGACATCTTCGAAATAAAGCAGAGCCTTGTCCCGCAACGAGCGCAGGCCCGACGTCATGATGAAAAAAGAAAACCCCGGTCCCTGATAGGTGGCTACCTTCTTTGCCACCAACGACTCACTGCCCGAGAGCACACGCGTATCGGCGATGCCCACCAGACCGTCTTCCACGGTGATTCCCAGACAAAACGTCATTCCATCTCCACTTGGATTACTATATCATCCAGTAGCCCAGCGAAAGAAATAGATATACTCCAATATGCGTCATTTTGTCTCATTAGTCCCGCTCGTGGCTGGCATGGCGGTTGCCGTCGCCTCTGCACAGACGATCACGGTGCTCTTTCCGGCCGCGCGCTCCGCCCAGCCGCTGGATGGCCGCGTGCTTTTGCTGCTCTCCAACGATCCGAGCGCCGAGCCGCGCATGCAGATCGACGACACGGCTAAGTCGCAAATGATTTTCGGTGTCACGGTCGATGCATGGATACCGGGCGAACCCCTCACGATTGGCGACAACGCACAGGGCTATCCGCGGGCGAGCCTCAATGACGTGCCGCCCGGCGAGTACACGATCCAGGCCGTGCTCAACGTCTACGAGACATTTCACCGGTCGGATGGCAAGACCGTGAAGCTGGCGCCGGATCGCGGCGAAGGCCAGCATTGGAACCTCGCGCCCGGCAACCTGCTGTCGAAGCCGCGGTTGGTGCGCATAGGCCCCCAAGCGCCGCCCGTTACAGTCTCGCTCGACGACGTGATTCCGCCGATCGAACCGGAGCCGGATACAAAGTACATTCGCCATATCCGTATCCGATCGGAGCTCTTGACCAGGTTTTGGGGGCGGCCGTTCTATCTCTCGGCCATCGTTCTGGTGCCGGAGGACTTCGACACTCATACGCAAGCGCACTATCCGTTAATCGTTTTTCACGACCACTTCGTATCCGGCTTCACTGACTTTCGCGAAATTCCACCGGACCTTTCGCTGAAGGCCGATTACTCCGAGCGCTTTCATCTCGCGGGCTACAACCGGATACAGCAAGAGGAGGCGTATAAGAACTACCAGGCCTGGATTGCGCCGGGCGCGCCGCGCATGTTGATCGCCAAGCTACAGCATGCCAATCCTTATTACGACGACTCCTATGCGGTGAATTCTTCGAATGTCGGTCCCTACGGAGACGCCATCGAGACCGAGCTGATCCCGGCTATCGAGCGCCAGTTTCGCGGGATCGGCCAGGGCTGGGCGCGGTTCGTCTACGGAGGCTCGACCGGCGGCTGGGAGTCTCTGGCCGTGCAGATCTTCTATCCCGACCATTACAACGGCGCGTTTGTCGCCTGCCCCGATCCAGTCGACTTTCGCGCTTACATGACAGTCGACTTATACAAGCAGGACAATATGTTCTATCTTCAGGGCGCGAACAAGAAGGTGGAGCAGCCCGGCATGCGCGACTATCTGGGTCACACACTGATCTCGATGCGCGATAACATCGCCTATGAAGCCGCGCTGGGCGATCACGGCCGATCAGGCGAACAGTTCGACATCTGGCAGGCGGTGTACTCTCCAACAGGGGAGGACGGCTATCCGCAGCCCATCTTCGACAAGCAGACCGGCGTGATAGACCACCGTACGGCCGAGTACTGGCGCGAGCACTATGACTTAGACGCAATACTGCAGCGCGATTGGATGACACTTGGCCCGAAGTTACAGGGTAAGCTCCACTTGTATGTCGGTTCGGACGACACTTACTTCCTGAACGATGCGGTTTACCTGATGGAAGATTTCCTGAAGGAAACCGGCACGCCGGGACGCGGCCTACCCTATGAAGGCGAGGTTCGCTATGGACCGCGCGCCGAGCACTGCTGGAACGGCGATCCGGGGAAGCCGAACTGGTACTCGCGGCTGCACTATAACCAGATGTATGTGCCCCAGATTCTGGAGCGCATTCTCAAGACCGCGCCTCCCGGAGCGGACTTGACATCGTGGCGCTACTGATGGAGGGCGGGCAATATTGCCCGCAGCCGGCTTTTAGCCGGCTCTGCTTTGGACAGGCCGGAGGCTGCCCTACTCCACCGTAACGTGCGTGCCCTTAGCCTCGTGCCGTGCCAAGTTGCTGATGCGGTCGTCGATCACGCTGCGCACGCCTTTCAGAAACTCCACGCGCGCGTTGCGGAAATGGTCCGCGGTAGCGTCGGACCAGGCCTTCCGGAAGAACGGCTTCACATTCAGACAGTAGAAGCAGCCCGGAGCGTCCATGTTTGTTTTATCGTCTGCCATAATCAATTCTCCCTCATTTCCACGGTGAGTACTTTATTCTCCAACTTTGCGTGCGCCGGCGTCAGGGCCGCCATGGAGGTGGGCAGTCCAATGTGCCGGCGCAGGGTCCCGATCTGGACGACCAACTCGTCGCCCTTTTTGAACAGTCCCACTTCGCCCTTCACGGCGAAAGGTAATTGCAACTGCACCTCGTAGTGGCCGTCCCGCTTGGTGAAGGTGTAGGGCGCTTCGGTGCGCGAGACAGCCGCAGGATCTTCGTTGTCGGCGTACAGCGCGCGCGCCAATTCCTGCAGCCGCTCGGCGCCCAGCACCTCGTGCGTGAACAGCGGCACGTGCTTCACGGGCACGGGCGAGAAGTAGGCGTCGATCTCCGCCAGCACCCGCTGCTGCGATTCGCGCCATTCGGAGAAGAAGGAATCGGTGATGGCTTCCGGCAGCACGCGATTCACGATGATGCCATCCACGGTGAGGCCGTGCAGCGAGAAGTAGACGAAGGCGCGCTGTGTTTCGCGCAGCACCATCTTCTCGGGATTGGTGACCAGGCGCACGCTGGTGGTGCGGGGATTTTCCAGCAGCTCGTCGATGCCGTCCAGTTTGCCGAAGAGGTCCTGGATATTGGCGAAGTACATGTCCGTGGGCAGCTCGACGGGCGAGACGCGGTTGGCCAGCGGGCGCACGGCCTTCAGCACGGTGCGCTGGAAGGGGAAGATATGTTTCATGTACCAATCGAGCGTGGTAGGCATGCTGACGAAGCGCATGGACTCCGCGGTGGGGGCGCAGTCGAGCACGATGACGTCGTAGCGCTGCTCGCGCCGGAACTGGTTCACCCACATCATGGCGCTCAACTCTTCCATGCCGGGCAGGATGGCCAGTTCTTCGGCTTCCACGTCGCTGATGCCGGTGGTGCGGAGCACCGAGATGACGTAGGCGGAAATCTCGCGCCAATGCCGCTTGATTTCCTTCTGGATGTTGACCTCGTGGATGGCCAGCTTGTCGGAGATGGGGTAAGGGTCGCCGGTCTTTTCGTGGAAGAGGCTGGTTTCGAGGTCGAAGGAATC
>Ga0187867_10001208_pt1 | contig 22420 bp, 24 predicted proteins | sample June2016WEW_13_1_FD_132976 | JGI IMG/M metagenome (GOLD analysis project Ga0187867, IMG submission 132976) | Peatland microbial communities from SPRUCE experiment site at the Marcell Experimental Forest, Minnesota, USA - June2016WEW_13_10 | ecosystem: Environmental > Terrestrial > Soil >...
CTCTTGCCCGACTGCGCAGATATTCTGACGGGACAAGCATCTCCGCCGCGAAGGTGCGGCTCGCCTGTTGGTCTCGGGTCATCGCATTCGTTACCAAACGCCGTGACTCGGACTCCGAGGAAATAGCAAGAAAGACGGCGCGAGACGCTGCAAATCGACGGGCTTCCTCGCGCTCCTGTAAAAGCAAAAATTTCGCGCTGTCACCAATCCGGTCAACCGCTCCCGAAAAGACCATTTCTTCAGACGTCTGCAACGTGGTTTCAGTCGAAATTTTTAACGCGTCAAAAAACTTATCAGGCCCGAGTTGGTCATTAGTGTCGATATCTAGTAACTTGCGTGCATTGATAGCGGCGTTCTTACCGCGCGCCCAACTTGGATAGGCCTTATTATCCCCACGCAAGCGAAGATTTGCTAACGGAGCCAGAGTAGAATCGTGCGGTCCGTCAAGCACTGACGTTAGATCATCCACAACAGACTTACCAATCTGAAGGATTTCGCTTTCGGTAGAGGCCATGCACAGATCGAACGTCGCCATGCTTCCGGCGCTATCATAAATCGCGTCAATAACGGCTGACAGCTCGGCGCTTGCTCCGTACGGATTTACCCCAAGCGCCCCGACCAAGCTGCAGAATATACTTTGTTCCGGTGTGGTCTGGGTGATGTCCTTCCACGCTCTCTGAAGTGGAGTTTCGGCAATTCCACAACTCTCTAATCGATCGACGCAGACCTTCAAAAACGCCTTAAGGACTCCATGCACCACATTCCTGTCCTCTATGGTCGTGGCTGACTGTCGGAACCGAACGCCCGGAATTGGCGCCTCTCGAGGTCGCGATGTCACCCGAATTGCCTCCCCCAGCGGCTCTATCTGGACATTAGGAAGCGCAAAGCCGTGCTGGGCTTGCAGGATGGAGTGCCGAGAATAGAAGTCTACATCGTCGCTGCTTTCGGTCTTTCGAGGCTCATAGAGAAGCGGCCACCAGTTTTCCGAGAGCCACTCAGCTAGGAAATAGGCCGGGATATGCAACTTGTCCTGCAAGGCCTCGTCGCCCCGCGGGCGGACGCCCTCGACGATTTGCCCGTATTCGGTGACATTTTTATCTCCAATGAAAATGCGAAGGGCAGCTAAACTTGCCTCAAGCTCATCACCTGTCGGTTTAGCAGCTTTTTCCAGCCAGTTGCATGCGATTTTAAACGTCACTGCAGTAGTCCCGCCGGGGCCTCTGATGGTTCGATAGGGTATGCGTGGTAAGTGCCATGCGGCCCTCTGGTGTGTCTAGCCTCATAGATTATTTCGCCGTCTCTGTGCCATGCGTACCTCGGAAAGCCGTCCTCCCAGGTCTCGGAGACGCGGCCCCTGATGATCGCGAGACGAAGCGCCTCTGTCGCCTCGGCGATTTGCCACTGCCGAGCGCAGGGTGACGCCGGCCTCGCTCGCAGTTTTCGGGGACGCCCGTCAGGCATCCGGCAATGATAGCCGCTTGGGCTATAGTTGGCGGTTGCGGCGGCTCTCTCAAGCCAGGCTCTGTCGAATGACTTCAACAAGCTCTTTTGCTTGCTCGGCGTCGTGGTGGTTCGGTCGGGTTTCGAAAGCGGCATGTTACCCTCCCCGATAGCGCGGTCATTGGGCATTAGGCTCCGTTTCAGCTCGCGTAGCCAGAGCCGGCCGCCTCATAGGGCAGCCCATCCTCACCAGCCAGTCGGCCTTTTTCGTTTCGGCTACCGCACAATCCCGCGCCGGCGGTCGCGTCCAGGCGTCGAGATGATCCCGGCTGCCTCAAGCCTGGCGATGACCTTCGGCCAGGCGGCCACGTCGAGATTGAGGCCTTCGGACAGTCTGGCGCGGTCACGAGATCGCGATCGCGCGACCTTTTCGGGATCGAAGCCGGCGGCGATGAGGGCCAGCACCGCGACCGCGTCGCGTCGGTCAGATGGTGTCGCGCCGATCGCGGCGAGGCGATCGATTGCCAGGGCAAGCGACGGCACGGCCGATTGCTGCATGCTGGTTTCTACTGACGGCCGCGCCTCTCACGCAACCCGGCTTCTAGTTACCCCGGTGTTACCCATGCGGTAGAGTGTGGCGAGGGAGAGGTTGCAAGTGCTTGAAATGATGGAGCGGGCGATGGGATTCGAACCCACGACCCCAACCTTGGCAAGGTTGTGCTCTACCCCTGAGCTACGCCCGCGCTCCGGCTCGGAGGCGCGTAACTAGCCAGAGTCGGCGTTGAATGCAAGCGCCTGTGGTCGCACGCAGCACACTGGGTCGCGCACCACGCACCGGTCTGGACGGGCGTCGCACATAACGGCATGGTCGGTCGCGACTCCGCGTCGCTTGCAATTCCGGCGACACGCGACATTTATCCGTCGTAACAGACCAATGTCCCGGCGGACGCCCTAAACGGTGCCACGACGGGCCCCAAGGAAAGTCGCACAACATGGACCACATCATCGGTCAGACCCCATCCGGCGACGGAGCTGCCCCGCCAAAAAATATGATCGTCGACGGCGACCAAAAGACATTCATGGCCGACGTCATTGAAGCGTCGCGCACGATGCCCGTGCTGGTGGATTTTTGGGCCACCTGGTGCGGACCCTGCAAGACGTTGACGCCGACTCTGGAGAAAGTCGTCAAAGCCGCAGGCGGCCGTGTCAAACTTGTCAAAATCGACATCGACCAGAATCAGGCTCTCGTCCGTCAGCTGGCCCAACTGGGCCTGCCGTTACAATCGGTGCCGACGGTAGCTGCGTTCTGGCAGGGCCAGATCGCCGACCTGTTCCAAGGCGCCCAGCCTGAATCCGAGGTCAAACGCTTTGTCGAGACGCTGCTGAAGGCCGCCGGCGGCTCGATGCCCGCTGCCGACCTGCTCGCCGAGGCGCGCGCCGCCATGGACGAAGGTGACGCGCAAGGAGCCGGCGAGATGTTCAGCGCGCTGCTGCAGCAGGAGCCGGAGAATGGTGACGCCTGGGGAGGACTGATCCGCGCGCTCCTGGCCCTGGGCCGCGAGACGGAAGCGGCCGACACCCTGGGCAAGGTGCCGGAGAAGCTGTCCGACCACGCTGAAGTTGCTGGTGCTCGCAGTGCGTTGATGTTGGCACAGGAAGGCCGCGAGGCACGGTCCCAACTGGACACTTACAAGGTTCGCCTGGAGGCCAATCCGAAGGACCACCAGGCCCGTTATGACCTGGCCACCGCACTCAACGCGATGGGCGAGCACGAGCAAGCCGCCGAAGCATTGCTGGAAATCATGCGCCGCGACCGCAAGTGGAATGAGGAAGCAGCCCGGTTACAACTGCTCAAATTCTTCGAAGCGTGGGGTGCCGATGATCCGGTCACCGGCACTGCGCGCCGTCGCCTCTCCTCGATCCTGTTCAGTTAGATGGCCGGGTTTCAAACGCGCTTCGAGGACTTGCCCGCCGAGTTCGCGGTCTTCCCGCTATCCGGTGTGTTACTGCTGCCCCGAGGCCGGCTGCCCTTGAACATCTTTGAGCCGCGCTACCTCGCCATGACTGAAGATGCGCTCGCCGCCGGCCGGATGTTCGCCATGATCCAGCCGGATCCGACGTTGCCTGACACGCCGAACGGACCAGCATTGTATCGTGTTGGTTGTCTGGGCCGGCTGTCGTCGTTCAGCGAGACCGACGATGGACGATTGCTGATAACACTGACCGGACTGGCCAGATTCTCAGTGGCGAGTGAGATCGACATGCGACGTGGCTACCGCCGCGTAATCGGCGATTTCTCCCGTTATCGCGCGGATCTGAATGAGCCAGACGATACTGCGATCGACCGCGACAGGTTGCTGGAGGCGCTGCGCGGCTACTTCGCCCATCGTGGCATCGAACCCAACTGGGAGGCTATCAACCGCCTTACGGACGACGCTCTGGTCGTCACCCTGGCGATGGTCTGCCCATTTGAACCCATCGAGAAACAGGCCCTGCTGGAGGCCTCGGGCGACGCCGAGCGTGCCGACACCTTGCTTGCGCTGCTCCGCATGGGTGCCGCGGAGCCGCCTGGGCCGGATGGCGGGCCCTCCGGCAACGCCGGTGAATATGACGCCGGCGAGCACCGGCGTCGACTGAGCTGACCATCAGGAGGTCTTATGTCCGAACCGTCCCATCAGGCTCCACTCGATCCCCGGCTGTTGGAGATCCTGGTATGCCCGCTCACCAAGGGACCACTGGAATATGATCGAGAGGCCAGTGAACTGATTAGCCGCAAGGCGGGTCTGGCCTATCCGGTGCGCGACGGAATTCCGATCATGCTGGTCGACGAAGCCCGCAAGCTGGAAGGTTAGATGCTGGTTCCGACTGAGATCAGGCTGGACCGCGCCGCGCGCGTCTTGCACGTCACCTTCGACGACGGAAGCCAATTCGCGCTGCCGGCTGAATACCTGCGCGTCGAAAGTCCCTCCGCCGAAGTGCAGGGCCATGGTCCTGGCCAAAAGACCATCGTTGGCGGCAAGGAACGGGTCGGCATCGGCGCAGTCGAGCCTGTCGGGCATTATGCGGTACGCCTGGTGTTCGATGATGGCCACGATACCGGCATTTTCTCATGGGACTACCTGCACGAACTTGGCGCGGACCAACACCGTCGATGGGCCGCTTACGTGGCCGCGCTCGCATCTCGTGGCCTGAGCCGCTGAGGGAGCGATGGCTGGCCGCACACGTTCGCTCACCGAGAACGATGCGGCGGAGTGGGCGCGTTATGCCCAGCGAATCCGGCCACTACCGGGTGTCGCCGAGCGTCCGGGTGTCACTTCTGCAACTCTCACCGAGACGCCTGCACAGGCTGCACCTGCGGCAGTAGGGCGTGGCCTGCGACCTGCAGGCGCCCCTGTGCTACAGGCGCCGCCTCTGGGTGTCGGCGGACAGCCTCCGGGGGTCGATGCCGCCAGTTGGCAAAGGTTCCGCCGCGGGCAACTCGCCAGTTCGCGAAAACTCGACCTGCATGGCATGACGGCACAGCAAGCGTTTCATGCACTGCGAGCGTTCCTGCGCACTGCCCAGAGCGACGGACTGCGTTGTGTGGAGATCGTGACGGGGCGTGGCAACGGCGAGCATGGCGGCGTGCTCCGACGGGAGTTCGCATTGTGGCTTAATTTGCCGGACATCCGCCCAATGGTGCTGGCTGCGGTGCATCCGCATACGTCCAGCGCCATGCATACGCATATGGCCAATCCAGGCTCAGTGCGGCTGCTGTTGCGGCGTCGGCGGGCATGACCCCATTCGGCACCAGGCTGCGCCACCTGCGTGCAGAGCGTGGGGTGACTCTGAAGCGCCTCGCAGCGGAATTACAGGTGTCATCGGCCTATCTGTCTGCGTTGGAGCACGGAAGGCGCGGCACACCGTCGGCTGGGCTCGTGCATCAGGTGAACGAGTTTTTCGGCCTGATCTGGGACGAGGCTGACGATCTTGCCCATTTGGCCAGGCTGTCGCGGCCCAGGGTGCGGATCAACACGGCGGGGCTGACGCCGGAGCAGACGGCATTGGCCAATCGCCTGGCACAGACGATCCATCGTTTGCCCCCCGACATGATTGCGGCGTTGCATGGGCTGCTTGACCGGACGACGCAGGAGGAAAAGCCTCGGTTGCGGCGAGCTGCCAGGAAAGCGTGACGTTGGCATCTCGTATCATTACTAATAAGTAATGATAAAGTTGATATCACCGTCTCAGCGTCCGTCGAGGATCACCACGTTGGTGAACAACGGCAAATCCAATCCGACAAGTTTTCCCAGAAAGGGTCGTGGTCGGGTGCCATCTGCGTTCATCGGCGTTCATCTGCGGTTGAAATCTTTCTTTTGCCCTCAAGGCCGACGGAAAATATCAGAACCGCCGATGAACGCCGATGAACGCAGATGGGTACGCGCGGTTCACATCGTTCTGCCCAATAACCGAACGCCGCGTCATAAGTAATCCAGTGATTTAAATTGAATTGTTCACGGGACTGACTCTCACACTTTCAAACATGATCATTGCATGGCCGTCCTGAACGAACTCCTCGCACGGCACCATGCCGATCGACCCGAGCACGGTGCGTGACGCGAAATTCGTCTCCCGTGCAACTGCCACGACCCGTTTCAACCCAGCCTGGTCGTGACCAAAGCGCAACGCTGCACCAGCGGCCTCACGTGCAATGCCGCGGCCATGCACGTCCGGCCAAAACGCAAACCGTAGAGCGACCCCGCGGTGGTCAGACCGATCCTCCAACCCGGTGATGCCGGCGAAGCGCTGATCGGTGATCTCCCGTACAGCCCAGATCCCATATCCGTTGGCGCCCCAGGCGATTACGTCGCGGGCGAGGTCCTCGGCGGTTTGGGCTGCGTTCCTCACCCCGCCCAGCATGACGGCAAAGACGCGCGGATCCGCCTTGATGGCGCGCAGATCGGCGAGGTCGGCGCCACCGACCGGCGTCAGCACCAGCCGCGGTGTGCGCAACGTCCGGAACGGGTTCATGACAACGTCCGTCCCGGCAGAGACGGACGGTCAGACTTAATCGCGATAGCCGGGGTCGAGCGCGTCCAGTTGTCGAAGATACGCCGGCCATTCGGCCGACGCCCGTCCCTTGTCATGTTTCTCGTATTGCGCCGCAACGTGCTCACAGACCTTGGCGGGGATCTCCAGCAATTCCTGCCCGGTAGATTCCATCATGATCTGGATGCGCGCTGCGCTTACGAAGCCTTTCATCAGGGAAAACGCTTCGCGTGCGGTCTCGCCCACGGTGGTGATGCCATGATGGCGCATGACCAGTGCGCGATTGGTGCCCAGAGCGGTGACAATCCGCTCGCGTTCGTCGAAACTGTCGGTCAGGCCTTCGTAATCATGGTAGCCGACACGGTTGAAAAACCGCATGGCGTTTTGCGACAGCGGTCGAAGGCCGCGCTTCATACCGGATATGGCGATCCCTTCCTCGGGGTGAACGTGCACGGAACATTGGACATCCGGGCGGCCACGCATGATGCCACTATGCAGCGTGAAGCCGGGCCGGTTGACGCCGGAGCGCTCGTCGAGATCGTCGTCCATACTAACCTCGACGAGGTTGGACGCGGTGACCTCGGTGTAAAGCAATTCGTGACGCTTGATGAGAAAGTGCCGCGGATTGGACGGGACCCGCATCGCCGCGTGATTGAAGATCACGTCGCCCCAGCCATGGCTGGCCAGCAGGCGATAGACGGCAGCGAGATCGACGCGAGCTTGCCGATCCTGTTCGGCGCCGGCAGTGGTGGAACCGTGGATGATGGTGTCGTTCATACGGCCGCTCCCTTTCAGGAGGGGTGTAGCGGTCTGCGCTGCTCCGGGCAATCGCGTTGCTGGCGGGCGCCGGATTTGCCATGGAAGAACAGTGGACCGGAATTCGGATCCCCGGTTCACTTATGCGTCCAACGCTCGCCGCAACAATCGCATTCCAGCCCAGGCATCCTTTCGCCGCGCTGGTGTCTTCAGCAGATCGCCGAGTGCCGGCAATACCAGCACCGGGGTTGCTCGCCCTTCGACGGTCATTTCGACCCACCCGATCGTGCGGCCTCGTTGTGCCGCGCCAAGCACGGTGCTTGCCGCCAAGGAGCCGAAAAACACAATCCGCGACGGTGCCGTGAGGGCGATCAGTCGGGCAAGAAATGGCCGGTACAACTGCAACTCACCCGGATTGGGCACCCGCCCACCGGGTGGACGCCAGGGGATCAAAGGTGCCAACAGCAATGCCTCGCGCTTCAGGTCGACGCTGGCCAACATCTGATTGAGCAACGCGCCTTCCGGCCCGGAGAATGGAACCCCGGAGCGGTCCTCATCGTACCAGGCGCGCCGCCGATCAGCAGCACGTCCGCATCGGGATTGCCGGCCGCGAACACCATGTTGGTTGCCATGTCCCGGAGCGGGCAGCCTTCGAGCCCGGCAATCGCCGCCTTCAACGCATCGAGCGAATCCGCTTGCGCTGCTGCCCGGATCGCGCGTTCCACCGGCGTGCCAACCGGGCGCTCGGGCTCGGGCCTGATCCGTGCCGGTGGAGGCCGGACCACCGCAGCCGGCGCCGGACGCAACCGGTCGACCGGAGATTCGTCCAGCGCCTCATCAGCGCCCCACTCCATCTGCAGCAGCATTAACCCTAATGCGTCCATCGCACTCTCGTGCCCCGGTCCGGGCCTTTGCGCAACCATCCCGGTCTCCGTTATGAAGTGGAAGAACCGGAGGAGCCGACCATGTCTGACGACCTGCCCCCACGCGAAGCTATGGAGTTCGACGTGGTGATCGTCGGCGGTGGGCCAGCCGGCCTCGCGGCGGCGATCAGGCTGAAACAGCTGTCGCCCGACTGCGCCGTATGCCTTGTAGAAAAAGCTGGCGAGCTCGGCGGCCACATCCTGTCGGGTGCCGTGCTTGAGCCGCGAGCGCTGAACGAACTCATCCCCGATTGGGCGGCGAGGGGTGCGCCGCTGGACACACCGGCGCGCGAGGATCGATTCCTTTGGTTGACCGAAGCCAATTCCACTCGCCTGCCAACCCCGCCACAAATGCATAATCATGGCAATTACATTGTGTCTCTCGGCAATTTCGTTCGCTGGCTCGGCATCCAGGCGGAGGAGCTCGGCGTGGAAATCTATCCCGGTTTCGCGGCCGCGGAACTACTGGCGGAAGATGGCCGCATCGTCGGCATCGCCACCGGCGACATGGGTATTGGCAGGGATGGCAGGCCCACGGAAAATTTCCAGCGCGGTATGGAACTGCGCGCGAAATATACCCTGTTTGCCGAAGGCTGCCGCGGATCGTTGAGCAAACAACTGATCCACCGCTTCGATCTCCGCGACGGCCACGACCCGCAGACCTATGCGATCGGCATCAAAGAGTTGTGGGAAATCCCCGAGGAAAACCATAAGCCGGGTCTGATCGTGCATTCGATCGGTTGGCCGATGGATGCCGGGACCTATGGCGGATCGTTTGTGTATCATTTCGGCACGAACCTCGTTTCCTACGGGTTCGTGATCGGTCTCGATTATAGCAATCCCTATTTGTCGCCGTTCGAGGAGATGCAGCGTTTCAAAACCCATCCAGACGTGCGCGGTCATTTCGAGGGAGGCCGTCGCATTTCGTACGGCGCCCGCGCACTCAACGAGGGCGGACTACAGTCGATCCCGAAACTGACCTTTCCGGGTGGCGCGTTGATCGGCGACTCGGCGGGGTTCGTGAACGTCGCGAAAATCAAGGGCACACATACCTCGATGAAGAGCGGGATGCTGGCTGCCGAAGCCGTGATCGATGCACTGGTAGGGTCGTATCCCGGCGAGATAACGGCTTACCCGGAGGCATTGCGCGAGAGCTGGGTGTGGGATGAGCTGAGCCGTGTCCGCAATATCCGGCCGGCATTCGCCAAATGGGGCATGTGGGGCGGCCTGGCCTATTCTGCGATCGACACCTACCTGTTCCGCGGCCGCGCGCCGTGGACCTTCCATCATGCGCATGCCGACAACGAGACGCTGATGGAGAAGTCGCAGGTCAGGCCGATCGAATATCCGAGGCCGGATGGCAAGCTGACGTTTGACCGGTTGAGTTCGGTGTTCATCAGCAATACCAATCATGAGGAAAACCAGCCGTCGCATCTTCAATTGCTCGACCCAAAGAAGGCGATCGCGGTCAACTTCAAAAAATATGCCAGTCCCGAAACGCGATATTGCCCTGCGGGGGTTTATGAAATTGAAGAGATTGCCGGCAAACCGCAACTGCGGATCAACGCGCAGAACTGCGTGCATTGTAAAACCTGCGACATCAAGGATCCGACGCAAAACATCAATTGGGTAACGCCCGAGGGTGGCGGTGGACCCAGTTACCCCGGCGGGATGTAGGAGGATGGCATATCGAGTTCGTCCGGCAGTCATTGGTTGCGCGATACGACCGGCCATTATCGGCCGCGATCGCTCGCTGGAGGAGATCATTTACGACATTTCCCAGGCGGCGCTCGCGGATGCTGGCCTGGTGATCGAGGATATCGACGGCATCGTCGTTGGCTGCAACGATCAATTCGACGGACGAGCGATTTCCGTGATGATGGCCTCTGGTCCCACCGGAGGTGTGGATCGGGATATTCTTTCGACCCCGTCCGCCTCTGAGCATGCTTTTGTCCTGGGTGCGCTGCGGGTGGCATCCGGTCACTTCAGCACACAGTTGGTGGTTTCCTGGAGCCCGACCGAAGCGTCGTCCATGTCGGAGGCACAACGTCTCGGCGCCGATCCGTATTTTCATCGTGCCTTGCCGCTGGACGAGTTGTCCGCCCATGCGTTGCAGGCCTCGGCGTTGAACCATGTGTGGCCCAACGCCTGGGTGTTCGCCGAAGCCGTGGCAGCGAAGAACCGCCGACACGGCGCAGTCGCCTGGCCTGATCCGCCGGCGCGACCGCGCGCCGGACCAGCGCGGTGGCCGTTGACGGAACGCCTGACGACGCAACCGGTCACCGGTGCGGTGGCAATGGTGCTGGCGGGCGAGTCCTTCGTCGCTGAGCACAGCTGCAAAAACCCCGCATGGCTCCACGGCATGGGCTGGGCCACCGAGGCGGCGTTTCTCGGCGATCGCGATCTGGCGTTGGCACCGGCGTTGGTTGCAGCGGCACGCCAGGCATACACCGAGGCAGGAGTCATCGATCCAACCGCCGCGTTCGACGTGGTGGAGATCACCGACGCGACGGCATATGCGGAACTGATCGCCTATGACGCGCTTGGCCTGGCGCCGCGTGACACCATCGCGGCCCGGATGGCAGACGGCTGGTTCGCCCGCGGTGGGCGCCTGCCGGTCAACCTGTCCGGTGGCGTCATCACCTTTAATCCCGTGTTCTGCACCGGCATGATCCGCATCGCGGAAATCGCCAACCAGGTTCGCGGCTGCGCCGGTCCGCACCAGCTTGAGGGCGCTCGGTTGGGTCTGGCGCACGCCGGTAGTGGGTTCGCCATGCAGTACCAATCCGCGATCGTATTGGGGGCGTCATGAGCGGCGCCAAGGACAGGGATCGGGTCGGTATCATTGGCATCGGCCAGTCGAATTTTCGTTCGCGGCGCGACGATGCGAGCTATCCCGACCTGGTGCGGGAGGCCGTGGTACCGGCAATGCTGGATGCCAAACTGGATTTCGATGCGATCGATGCGGTGGTCTATTCACTGTCGCCGGACGCTATGGTTGGGATCGGCAACGCGGAACGGCTCGGCGTCGATGCAGTCGGCGGACGCAACAAGCGGTTTCTGCGCATCAATACCGGCGGCGCAACCGGAATATCCTCGGTCACCGCCGCGTATTATCACATCGCGTCGGGCGTTTGCGACGTCGTGCTAACGGCAGGTGCCGACAAGGTCGGAGAATGCGGCGATTCGCAAACCGTGTTGAATAAAATCTGGGATCCCACCTACGAACGCGCATTACCGCTTGGCACCATCAACATGCTGGCCATGTCTGCGGTGCGTTATATGCAACGTTATGGCATGACAGAGGAGGACATGGCCTATGTGACGGTGAAAAATCGTCGTCAGGCTGCTCTGAATCCCCGGGCCCATTTGCGCAAGGTGGTAACAATCGATGAAGTGATGGAATCCCGCGTCATTTCCTGGCCGATTAAGTTGATGGATTGCTGTCCGCAGTCCTCAGGCGGCGCGGCGATGGTGTTGGCGTCGGAGCAATTCATTCGCGACAACAAGCTCGATGCGGTGTGGATTACCGGGGTGGCCTGCCGGGCAGAAACCTACTGGATGGGCGACCGCATGGGGACAAATCCCACCGCCGAACACGCCGATGCGTACGCACTTGGGCGCTCGTTCGAGCAATCTTATCGGATGGCAGGCATCACCGATCCGGCGAACCAGGTGCACATCGCGGAACTTTACGCGCCGTTCAGCAACACCGAGTACCACGCGATCGATGCTGCCCGCCTCGTTGCGAAATCGGGTGAGTCGGTGAAGCGGGTGCGCGATGGCGAATTCGAACTTGGCGGACGGCTCCCGGTCAATCCCTCGGGCGGGACGCTGTGCACCAATGCCATCGCGGTGACCGCCATGGCACGGGTGGCGGAGACGGCATTACAAGTGTGGGGCAGGGCAGGGGCGCACCAGGTCGAGGGGGCCCGAGTGGGCATCGCGAGCGGCAACGGCGGCGATCACCAGATCTTCGGCACAATGGTGATCGAGGCATGAGCAATCAGGAGATGCAAGTGGAACTTCTCGGCCGCCAGGAAGTCTGGAACATCACCTACGATCACGCGCTGGGTGCGACGGCGAGTTATTTCTTTACCCAAATTCGTGATAATTGCAAGCTGTTTGGCCGGCGTTGTGCGAAGACCAACAAGGTGCTGGTGCCGCCCAGGGCGTTTTCAGATGAAACGCTGTTGCCGACGACGGAGTGGGTGGAGGTGGGGCCCGCCGGACGCATTGAGGCGTTCACGTTCGTATATGAACAATTCAACAATCTGCCGGAGCCACCCTATGCATTCGGCTATGTGTTGTTGGATGGCGCCGACACGGCACTTGGCGGGTATTTCAAGGGTGTCGATCTGACCAATCCCCGCGAGGCGGCTACCAGGCTCGCGATCGGCACCAGGGTGGTTACGAAATTCGCCGAGCAGCGCAAGGGTGACGTGCTGGATTTTTGGTTCGAGCCTGTCTGAGGGTTACGGCGGTAGTCGAGCGCCGGCCAGGGCAAACGTGCGTGGCTGTTTGATGCCGGCATCGTATCGAGAGCGCCACCTTGGGCGTGGCGTCAGGCGCGGTGGATGCCAGGTTCTGCGACCTGATAACGTTGCATGACTGACATGTCCGGATCGCAGCCCAGACCGGGACCGTCCGGAACTGTCACTCGGCCTCCTTTGGCGACGACCAGGTCGTGATAGGGGCTGGCTTCCAGGTCGATGAACAGCCGCTCGAACGGCGCGTCCGGGGCGAGGGCGGCGTTGCAATGCAGTGACGCCAGGAAGCCGGCCCCGAAATATGCGTTGTGGGGCACCATGCGCACGCCGAATGCCTTCGCCAGCGCAGCAATTTCTACCATGGCCGAGGGTCCGCCGATTTTGATCACACTGGGCTGCGCGACATCGAGTGCGCCCGCCTCGAAGGCGGCGCGGAAATCGTGCAAGCCGGCAGCGTTTTCTCCGGCGGCAATCGGCAGCCCGCCCTCCCGACGTACGCGCGCAAGGCCGGTGTGATCGCCTGGCGGCCACACTGGTTCTTCCAACCAGGTCAGGCTGGATTGCTGCATCCGATGCGCCATTTCGATCGCCTGCCAGACGGTCCAGGGGCAGTTCGTGTCCACCATCAGCTTCGCCTCGGGACCAATCGCCGCCCGGGCTGCAGCGATCTCGGGGACAGTGATCTCGTGCAACTTGATATCGCGGTAGCTCTGGCCGATGGCGCGCTCGCAGGCGGCGGCGACCAGACTGGCCTCGCCGTAGCGCAGCAGACTGGCGTAGCTCGGCATCGATCCGACCGGGGTGCCGCCCAAAAGCCGCCACAATGGTTGCCCTGCCGCCTTGCCGGCGAGATCCCACAACGCGATGTCCAGCGCCGAAAGCGCAAACACATGCGGGCCGTTGCGCCCGAAGCCATGGAACGCCTTGCTGAGGCGCAGGCGCAGACCGGCGATGTCTCGCGCGTCCTGGCCCAGAAGTGCGGGCGCAAGTTGGGTATTCAATACGGTCATGGTTGTGGCAGCCGACGCGTGACCGAATCCTTCACCCCAGCCCACAAGCCCTTGATCAGTGACGATTCGCAGCCAGACCGAGTTCATGGACTGCCAGTTCAAACCGCCCATGACTGCGGGTTTGCCGCCCATGTCGAAGGGTATTCGGGTCCAGTACGACTCAACGGCGGTGATCTTCATGGTGTGCTCTCGGGTTCGTTTGATGAAACCTTCGAATGAGAACCTAACGTGTACAGTCGCATGTTGATATAGGTGAAATTACCTTGACGCGATTTCATGATCAGACGAATTTCCTAATATGCGGCCTATCCGCACCCTTTTTGGAGAACATATCGTGCTCAATTCGTTAAAGACCTGGTTTGGCGAGGTGACGACAGGCCACGGGGTCATGGTCCTCTCCGGCACCCTTCTTTCCGTCCTTTCCGGCGGCATGACCTGGGCCGGCGCCGCGCCGTTGCTACTGGCGGGGGTGATCGGTCTCGTCTGGCCGGAGAACACTGCGCTGCAAACCGCCGGGCAGGCGGTTGCGACGGATGTGGTCGGCGTTGTCACGGCATACAACAACAAGGGCGTCACCCCGCCGTCCCCATCAACCCGCGTCTGATGGCAAATCGGCGGGACCTCCAATGGAGGTTCTGTCGTGCCGAAAAACGCGTTAGGATCGGCGAGACCATCACAACGCGCTGCTTTTACGGTCTCTCGCTCAACTCATGTCTCTGCTGGTCATTTCTGGTGCCATCATCCGGCTTGGTGGCCGAACTCTGTTGGACGGGGCCGATCTCACGATCGACCCCGGCCGGCGCATCGGCCTTGTCGGACGCAATGGCGCCGGCAAATCCACGCTGCTCCGCGCGATTGTGGGCGAGATCGCGCTCGATGGCGGCGACATGCGGTTCGCCAGGAATACCCGTATCGCGACCGTGCGGCAGGAGGCGCCGGAGGGTCCCGCCAGCCTGCTCGACACCGTGCTGGAGGGCGACCCTGAACGCCTCGCTCTGCTGGCCGAAGTCGAACGCGCCGACCCGCTGCGGCTGGCGGAAATCCATGAGCGGCTGCGTGCCATTGGTGCCGACTCAGCGCCTGCGCGTGCCGCCACCATCCTCGCCGGACTTGGCTTCGATGAGGCAGCGCAGGCACGGCCGGTATCATCGTTCTCCGGTGGCTGGCGGATGCGCGTGGCACTGGCGACGGCGCTGTTTGCCAATCCGGACCTGCTGCTGCTCGACGAGCCGACCAACCACCTCGACCTGGAGGCTACGCTGTGGCTGGAGGGCTGGCTTGCCCGCTTTCCCGGAGCTGCGCTGGTGGTCTCCCATGACCGCGGTTTGCTCGATCGCGCGGTGGAGGCTATCGCCCATCTCGACCGTGGCAAGATATCGCTGACGCCTGGTGGCTTTGACGAATTCGTGCGTATCCGAACCGAAAAAGCCTTGCAGCAGACCCGCGCAGTTGAGCGGATCGCTGCGGAGCGGGCGCATATTCAATCGTTTATTGACCGGTTTCGCTACAAAGCCAGCAAAGCGCGGCAGGCGCAGGCGCGGATCAAAGCGCTGGCGCGTCTGCCGCAAATTGAAAACGTCATCGAGGACACACCGACCCGTTTTGTGTTTCCGGAACCGGCGCGGATCGCTCCTCCCGTTCTTGCATTGCAGCACGTCGATGTTGGTTACGATGGTGTGCCGGTGTTGTGTGACCTGTCGCTGACCATCGATATGGACGATCGCATTGCGCTGCTCGGCGCGAACGGCAACGGGAAATCGACGCTGGCGAAACTTCTGGCCGGGCGTCTCGATCCGCTTTGTGGGGAACTCAGGCGTGGGCCGAAGCTGCGGGTTGGGTATTTCGCGCAACACCAGACCGACGAACTGGTGCTGGACGAAAACCCGGTCGATCACATGGCACGGGTTATGCCGCGCGCGACGGAGACAGTCCTGCGCTCGCAACTCGCCAGGTTCGGTCTTGATGCTGCGCGCGCGGAAACCCCGGTGGCGAATTTGTCGGGCGGCGAAAAGGCCAGGCTGTTGCTGGCGCTCGCCACCCGGGACGCGCCGCAGTTGCTTATTCTGGACGAACCGACAAACCATCTGGACATTGATGCGCGCGAGGCATTGGTTAAAGCGTTGGCCGACTTTGAAGGCGCCGTTTTGCTGATCACACACGATCCGCATTTGGTGGAGCTGGTAGCCGACCGCTTATGGCTGGTGGCGGATCGGACGGTGCGTCCGTTCGAGGGCGACCTCGATGATTACCGTTCGTTGTTGGCGGAGCGGGGGCGGCCCACGGGAAAAGCTGAAATTCCCGGCCGCAAAGATGACCGGCGCGAGCGTGCAGCAGCTCGGGCGGCACTTGCGCCATTACGAAAGCAGGCAAAAGATGCTGAGGCGCGGCTCGCACAGTTAACCGCCGAGCGTGTGGCGATCGAGGTGAAACTTGCTGATCCCGCCTTGTATGCTGTGGGGCGGGCGAATGATATTGCAGCTGCGAATGCACGTCTGGCATCAATCCGGCGCGAAGCGGAAGCCGTCGAAGCACAGTGGCTTGCGGCAGAGGAAGCATTGGAGGCGGCGTCGTAACAGAGTCAGTCAATTATCAGATGGGTTGACGGAATTGCTGAGAAATTAACGAATGATCAACGCCGTTTCTCGTATGGTCTGTCGTCAGGAGAGTTGGTCAGGATCAACCAAATTATGGCGCAGAGGAAAACAGGGGCTTGCGCTCGGCTTTAGGATCGGTTAGGGGACCGATGCTACGCTTTGCGGAATTAGGTCCGAAGGCCAGCGTTATGGTTCCCAACCCAACCGCCAGCCGAACACAATTTGCTCAAGGGCCGACGCCTGACGTAGCATCGATATAGACAATAATGTGTGACATAATTGGTACGACATACAAGTGTGAACCCTGTTCCGCCGGGTTCGCTTTTTGACCAGGGGTGCGTGCTTGCGAATCCCTGCAGCGTAGGTCGATCAATGGTGTGCGACGTCGCAATCTAACCGGGTGATCAACTTGAACGACCAGTTGAAACCGCAAGCGGATCAGGGCCAGCGTATGAGCCTGCCGCGAGAGCAACCACAATCCCCCTCCACAGCGCCTCCAATGGATGACGCTGAACAGCAAATGCGTCGCGCTCTGGGCCTTTATGGGGACGCGCCCAGGCCGCGTCCCGAGAGTGAGCGGTCCGAGCCGGCACAGCGTGCCGGTGGCGGGTTTATGCAGGGCGTGCATCGTCGGCGCTTCGTGCAGGATGGCGAAGTTCCGGTGACGGTGGTGCGGCGCGACATTCCCGATGCCGCCCATCCAGGCGGCGGGCAGGCCGCTCCAACTTCCAGTCGCCTGCAGCGGGTTGAAGCTGCATTGGCCGCTGAAACCGCCGGACGCGAACGCGCGGAGCGGGCATTGCACGAAGCCCAGGCGGCGCTGCAGGCATTACAAACCAAGATCGGCCACAATGACCTCGCGAAAAATGAGGCCGTCGCGGCGAGCAGGCGTCATCTCGACGAGATCGTTGCGCTTAAGGAAGAACTGGCGACTGGCGCCGAGCGCCTGCTGGAGGCAGAGACCCGCGCGAGCGACATCGAGGAAGACATGCGCGCGATGCGAGCCGAACTGACCGAGGAACGCCGCGCACGGAAACTGGCAGAACGCCTCTTGCGAGAAGCAACGGAAGAGGCCGCGCCGGCGGTCCCTTACGAGATTGCGGCGGCACCACGGCTTCGCGATCCGATCGAGCGGATTCCGGCCCGCCGTGGTCGACCTCCCACCGTTCACGCCGAGCCGGAAGTTGAACCGGAGCCGGTGAAATGGTGGTTGCTTCCTGCGAAAACCGGGACGAAGCGACGGTAGTTTCAACCGTTCGACGTCACCCCGCTTTCTCCCAGCCGCGGGGACCTTGTTTCCAATAAGTCAGTGCATTTCCGCCGTCCTTGGCTGCACGCCACCGATCGCGTGCGGCAGCCACTTTCGCCGGATCATTCCCGTCGAACAAATCGAACACCCGACTGAACGCACCACATTGGTTCGTGTCCGCTCCATCCACCAGGAACAGGAATTGCGCACCGTTGGCGGGCTCCGGCTCGGTGCTCAGCCAAACCGGCTGCAAATCGGGATCGCCGTCTGCCGCCGTGCCATGTGGCAGCCAGGCGGGTTCGGCACAGGCCCACAACGCAGTGTCCAAGGCCTTCAGCCGTGCCGCGTCCGGGCAGAGCACCAACGCCCGCTGGCCGGCCTTCAGTGTGCGGTCAAGCAGTCGCGCCAGAGCCTCAGGCAGAGTGGTCCGGGTCAGATGATAAAAGCCGAACTCGACCACAATGCGGCGTTATCCTTCGTAATGATCCGCCACCAGACGATCCAGCAGCCGCACTCCGAACGCCGTGGCGCCCTTGGGCGTGCAGGGAGCGTCCTTGGTGCTCCAGGCCATGCCGGCGATATCCAGATGCGCCCAGGGCTTCTTGTTCACAAAGCGTTGGATGAACTGGGCGGCCGTGATTGATCCCGCGGGCCGCCCGCCAATGTTCTTCATGTCGGCGATCTCGGAACGGATTTGCTTGTCGTATTCCTCGTCCAACGGCATGCGCCAGAGTTTCTCGCCAATCTCAAGACCAGCCGCGGTCAGCTTCTGACTAAGTCCGTCATCATTACTGAACAAACCAGCGTGCTCATGACCGAGGCCAATAATGATGGCACCGGTCAATGTCGCCAGATCAATCATGAATTTCGGGTCGAACTTTTCCTGAGCATACCACAGTACATCGGCCAGTACAAGACGTCCTTCAGCGTCGGTATTGATCACCTCGACCGTCTGCCCGGAGTAGCTCTTCACCACGTCGCCCGGCCGCTGTGCAGTGCCGGACGGCATGTTCTCAACAAGGCCAACAAGTCCGACTGCGTCGACCTTGGCTTTCCGTCCGGCAAGTGCCGCCATCAGGCCGATGACAGTGCCGGCGCCCGCCATGTCCCACTTCATATCCTCCATGCCGCCGGCGGGCTTGATACTGATGCCGCCGGTGTCGAAGGTCACGCCCTTGCCGATGAACGCCACGGGTTTTTCCTTGGCTTTGCCTTTGCCGCCGTTGCCACCATTCCAATGCATCACGACCATGCGTGGCTCGTTCACGCTGCCTTGTGCGACGCCAAGTAAGGCACCGAAGCCGAGCTTCTGCATTTCCTTGGGACCCAACACTTCAACCTTCAGGCCCAGCGACGTCAGTTTCCTGCAACGTTCCGCCATCTCGGCCGGATTGAGGACGTTGGGTGGCTCGCTGACCAGGTCCCGCGTCAGAAACACGCCTTCGGCCACGGCTTTGTTACGTTCCCATAGTGCGCGGGCCTTGGCGGTATCGCCGGTTAAGAGAGAGAGTTTCGACAGCTTCGGTTTATCTTCAGCTTTTTCCTTGGTACGATAACGATCGAAGCGATAGGCTTTCAAAACGGCGCCCAGAGCCATATCGGCCGACTGTTCCGGTGTAAGTGTGCCGGTGGCAATAGCGGCGGTGCCATCGCGCGACAGCGCTGCCACAGCAGTCCCCCCCGCTTCGTTCAGTCCACGACCGGTGACTTCCGCGGGTTTGCCCAGACCGACAGCGACCACACGGGAAAGACCCGCACCTGGGGCCAGGATCGTGACGCTCTTGCCTTTGCCGCCGTTGAAGTCGGCGACTTCGAGGGCCCGCGCGACTGCTCCGCCGGTCGCCTCGTCGGCCTGTTGCCATACTCCAGATGGCTTCTCGCCTTCGTGCACGAGCAGTACCAGCGCACCGGATTTCGGCAAGGACGGCCTGACGAAAGCGATGTCGAGCATGATATGTGGATCCCCCGGATTGGTTGCGGCGGATGACAGTAGACCGGAGGCCCCAGGTTTGCCATTGGGGGTTTGCCATCGGGGGTTTGCCATAGCCTTGGGGGCGGCTATTGCACGCACATGACTGAGACTCTGGCGGCCAATCCTGACGGCATCGCGCGTGCGGCTGAATTGTTGCGCAGTGGCGCGCTGGTTTCGTTTGGTACCGAAACGGTTTACGGACTCGGCGGTGACGCGACCAACGCTGCCGCGGTGGCAGGGATATTCGCTGCGAAAGGCCGGCCCAGATTTAATCCGTTGATTTCTCATTACCCGGCGGCAGAGGCGGCATTTGAGGATGTGACATCTAACGAGATTGCACGTTCGCTTGCCGCGGTTTTCTGGCCCGGGCCGTTGACATTGGTGTTGCCCAGGCGAACGCGGTGTCGCGTGACGCTGATTACAGGAGCTGGTCTGGATACGCTGGCGGTACGAGTGCCGAGGCACCGTGATGCGCTTGCTTTATTGTGCGCGGTGAATCGACCGGTGGCCGCACCCTCGGCCAATCGTTCTGGTCAGGTCAGTCCGACCACTGCGGCGCATGTACTGGATGGGTTGCGTGGCCGGATTGCAGCAGTGCTCGACAGCGGTCCTTGTGAGGTCGGCGTTGAGTCCACCGTGCTTGATGTGTCCGGGGCGCAGCCAATTTTGTTACGGCCCGGCGGCGTGACCAAGGAGGCACTGGAGGCAGTCATCGGACCGATTGAACACGGAGTACCGCTGGCCGGGACACAGGCGTTGCGATCGCCAGGCCAGTTGGTGTCGCACTATGCACCATTGTTGCCGGTTCGGATGGATGCGGCGGCGGTTGCGAACGATGAGGCTTTGCTGGCGTTTGGCAAACCCTGCAATGGTACCGGTGTGATCTTTCAATTGAGCGAAGCTGCTGACGTTATTGAGGCAGCGGCGCGACTGTTCGACGGTCTGCGATGGCTGGATGCGGAAGGCCAGCGCCGTGGTCTGCGGGGCATCGCTGCCATGCCGGTCCCGGATATCGGCCTCGGGCGTGCGATCAACGACCGATTGCGTCGCGCTGCCGCTCCGCGCGGTTGAGATTGCACGGGCCACACGGCAGGACGAAGATCAGCATCTGGCCAGAACCGGAGGAAACAATGCGTCTGCAAGGCAAAGTCGCCATCATAAGCGGTGGCGCACATGGCATGGGAGAGTGCGAGGCGCGCCTGTTCGCGCGGGAGGGCGCCGCGGTGGTGATTGCCGACGTGATCAACAAGGGTGAGGCTGTGGCGGCCGACATCAGCGCGGGTCAGGGACGGGCACGGTTCATCCGCTGCGACGTTACGTCCGAGTCAGACTGGCAACATGTCATTGCTGAAACATTACGAGAATTCGGTCGCCTGGATATCCTGGTGAACAATGCCGGCATCAGCGGCAGCGCGGTCGGCGATCACGATGACATTTCGGGCTGGAAAAAGTTGCTGGACGTCAACGCAACCGGTGTCTTCCTGGGCACGAAATTGGCGGCAGCAGCAATGATGACGGCGGGGAGGGGCTCGATCGTTAATATTTCCTCGATCATGGGGTTCGTGGGCAGTGCGGATGGGCACCCGGGATATTCCGCGTCGAAGGGCGCGGTGCGGCTGTACACCAAAGCGGCGGCGTGCCGGTATGGACCGCACGGGGTGCGGGTCAACTCGGTGCATCCGGGATATTTACCGCCGATGCTGAATGCGACGAACCAGGCGGGGCGGGCCTCGAAGATCGCCGCGACACCGTTGCGCCGGCTTGGTGAACCGATCGACGTTGCCAACGGCGTGCTGTTCCTGGCCTCGGATGAGGCGTCGTTCATTACCGGTACGGAACTGGTAATCGACGGCGGATTTCTGGCGCAGTAGAGAGCCGGCGGTGGTTCGGTCAGGCTTTGATCATCGGGCATCCGTCCTCGGCCAGGGGACGGAAAGCTTCCTCGGCCGCTTGCGCGCGGCGGGTGACGCGCATCGGATCGAATCTCCCTGTGAACGGATCGTATCCGGATCATATGACAGGTGTTCTCGCTTTGCTAAAGCCCGGGTTATGCATCGAGGACGGGCGGCCGGAACGTGTAACCTGCTTGCTCGAACAGGGACGCGGCCATAAGCGTTGTTCGATCGCCATAAATCGGCCCGGCGATCTGCACTCCGATTGGCAGCCCGGCCTTGGTGAGCCCGATCGGCGCCACGGTCGCGGGCAGGTGGAAACCACCCACGAGACCGGGCCAGAAGCACATTTCGTTGTATGCAATGATGCGCCCATTCACCGCAACCTGACGTTCCCACACCGGTCCCGTTTGAATGTGGCGTGGAACCCCTTGTAACTTCCCCTGCGCAATCGACTTGCCTTCCTGCAGATGCGGTAACGCGGCAGTGTTGATTACGGGAGTCAGCACAACGTCCCATTCGCGAAAGAACGCGCTCCACAGCCTGCGTAACTTCATGCGCCGCTCGTTCAGCACGAGCCAGTCCCGGTGCGGCATATCAGTGGCCCGTGCCATCACCGCATCAGCAGAGATGTCATTCGGGTCGAGCGTGGCGAGCCGTTGCCGTTTCGCCTGCAGAACTTCCTCGGTCGCCCGCGCGCTCCAGCCGGCATCAAGAGCCTGCAAGAAAATATGAAACGCCTCGGTCGCATCGAATGCCGGACGCGCCGAACGGCTGACCGTGCAGCCCAAACGTTCGAGTTCCGTTGCCATCGCCTCGATCGCGGCGACGATTTCGGAATCGGTTTCCTGGCCGGGTTCGTGCGACCATATTGCGACACGCAGCGCCTTCAGGCTGACGGCACGAGGTGGAGGCAGCATGTGCTGTAGACCGGTCTCGTCCGGGTCGGGTCCAGCGAGCACATTCAGTGCGACGGCGAGATCGTCAGCCGAGCGCGCCATTGGTCCAAGCGAAGCGATATCAGTGGGGGCTGCCGGGCTGGTCGCAGGATCGCCATAGCCCGGGC
>Ga0187867_10001211_pt1 | contig 22410 bp, 14 predicted proteins | sample June2016WEW_13_1_FD_132976 | JGI IMG/M metagenome (GOLD analysis project Ga0187867, IMG submission 132976) | Peatland microbial communities from SPRUCE experiment site at the Marcell Experimental Forest, Minnesota, USA - June2016WEW_13_10 | ecosystem: Environmental > Terrestrial > Soil >...
AACGGTCCGAAGAAGCCGACGAGTCCCACAACTGTGGCTTCTTTCCATTTCGTCCGGAATATTTGGGGATCGAGTTCGGCACCAGCCAGAAACGTAAGAACAATGGCCCCCGTGCCGGCGAGGAAGCTGATCCAGCTTGTCTTCCCGCCGAGGTCAGCGTGGATGAAAAGCGCACCGATTACCAACTGCGCCACGGTGCCTACGACAATTTCACTCAGGGCAGTGGAGATCCGGAACCAGATGGCAACCAGCGTCGCAATCAAGGCGAGGCCGACCCAAACGGCGGCCATTACCCATACGTTCTCCATGCAGCGCCACCTCGACTATTTCTGCGGATCGTTGCCGGCACTATGATTCCGTGACAAAACAATCCGCTTGTCAGGAGTCATCAGCTGTTCCGGCTTAAGAATTGGGACAGCGGTTGGCGGTGAACTCCTTCACCGTGGTTAACAGTTCAAGTACAGCAAAAAGTGCCTGCCGAAGTCAACGCCATTCGTCACAGGCGTTGGGTCAATGGTACTGATCTGAATTTCCTCAGGCGCAGCAACTTTGCTCAGAATCTCAAGCACACAACTTCTCCGAAAATCACGATGAGCACGATGTTGTCGGCATTAAGGATCATTATTTACTTCGGGCGTCTGGCTTGCCCAAAGCAGATCCCCAAATGACGCGCAGACATCAACGAGGTTGGTTAAAGAAAGAAAAACGCAGCCAAGGTGAAACTCGGGTCTTGTTCTTTCGTACAGTTCGGAAGTCCGACGGTAAGCGAGTGCAGAACAAGATTCCAATTGGCCTTCTCAAAGACTTCTCTAGTAAAAACTCTGCATGGGAAGAGGTCGAACGGCAACATCTCCAGATCAACCAGGTGGATTTCCGCGGATTCGTAACGTTTGCGGACCTGGCATACCACTATGCAGAACATGAGCTCGTCGAACCCACCGAATCCATCCATCCGAAAGCACACACGACAATCCGAGCTTACGAGCGAGCCCTCCGCAATCGATTGCTGCCACGCTGGGGGAACCGAGTCGCGCTCAGCGTCGAACCGCTGGAGGTCGACGTCCTTGAAGGGGCAGGAGGGGCTCGCCAATCCAACGCTCGACAAGATGCGCCGTGTTATGTCGCTGGTCTACAGGCACAGCCAACGTTACGGGCTCATTCCTCGAAATCAGGAGTCGAACCCGATGCGCTTCGTCCGTTGCAAGACCACCAGCGAATACGAAGCGATGATTCTCAACCCTGAACAAGCATACGCAGTATTGCCTACAGGTGTGAAACACAAGTAAGCGGCAGCGCCAGATTGCTTCCGTATAGCTCGAACTTGCCGGGCGTGACCCGGAAATTCCAACCCACACTTCAATCCACACTTCGTGCGCTGCAACACGCTCACCTCATGCTTTGCCGGCTGCTGACTGACTCCAGCGGCCGAGCGCCAGGCGCGCGAAGAGTGCGGATGTCCCGTATCGGTGGTTGCCCAAAAAAGCGACTGTATTCGCGATTGAATTGGCTGGTACTTTCGTATCCGACCTCGAATGCGGCGCTGGCAGCGTCGAGACCATTCAGAAGCATGAGGCCTCGTGCTGCCTGCAATCGAAGTTGCTTTTGATACTGAACAGGGCTCATAGCGGTCAGCGCTCGAAAATGGTGATGGAGCGTTGACACACCCATGCCCGCGATTTCTGCCAGATCTTCCACCCGTAATGGCTTCGCGTAGTTAGCCCTGATCCACGCAATTGCTTTTGCCGTCCTGTGGCTCTGATCTCCCGGCGTTGCAATCGCTCGAAGGCGTGCGCCCTCCGGTCCCCGAAGGATTCGGTAAATGATCTCGCGTTGAATCAGCCCACTCAGAAAGGGAATGTCCTGCGGGGTATTCAGCAGGTCCACGAGTCGGCAGCATGCGCTGAGAAATTCCACGGTGGCTTCGCCGGTCGCCATAGCGGGACTGTCGGAGGGAGACTCAGCCGTATGCGTTTCTTCCCGACTGAGAAGTTCACGAATCACGGGCATTTCGAGTTTCAGAGACATCGCGAGACAGGGTGATTGTTCACTGGCCTCGACGATCTGGCTGACAATCGGTAAATCGACCGATGCCAGCAGGTATTGCCCGTCGCCATACATGAAAGTGCTTCCTCCGAGGTCAACTCGCTTTCGGCCTTGGGCGATCACAGTTACGCCCGGCTCGTAGGTCATTGAGCAGGGGGCGGTCGGTGCGGTCCTTCGGTGGAGCGTCGCGCCGGGAATGTCTGTTGCCCGATTCTCTTCAGAGCCCATAAACGAAGCAATCTTGCGAGCCAGTTCAGTCCGTAGTTCGCGCACTCTATCTAGTATTGGCGGCACGTGTTTGCTGGCGTTTGTCACCGTAAGAATCCCTCTATCCTGTGCTTAAGATAGCTGGTCAGCACCCAGATACACCAATGTTTTTTCACGTAAAGAGAGAAATAGGCAATAAATCGGAAGGATCGGGCTACCGCTTTCACACCGTTTCAACCTAATCTCCTTATGAGAGACGTCATAAGGAGCAAACGATGCAAAAGCGCAAACTTGGAAAAAGCGGCCTCGAAGTTACGGCCTTAGGATTCGGCTGCATGGGCCTGAGTTTTGGCTATGGCCCGGCTGCCGACAAGCAGGAAGCAATCGCACTGATCCGGTCGGCTGTCGGACGTGGCGTCACGTTCTTTGACACGGCCGAAGTCTACGGCCCGCTCACCAATGAAGAACTCGTAGGCGAGGCCCTTGCTCCTTTCCGCAAGCAGGTGGTAATCGCCACAAAGTTCGGATTCGACGTCGCGGCCTTTCCGGCCCTGAATAGCAAGCCGCAGCACATCAAGCAGGTGGCCGAGGCTTCGCTTAAGCGTCTTAAAACCGATGTCATTGACCTGTTCTATCAGCACCGCGTTGATCCGAACGTGCCGATTGAAGACGTAGCGGGAGCGGTGAAGGACCTGATTCGGGAGGGCAAAGTGAAGCACTTCGGTCTTTCTGAAGCGGGGGCAAAGACCATCCGCCGCGCACACGCGGTCCAGCCGCTCACCGCAGTGCAGAGCGAATATTCCTTGTGGACGAGAGATCCTGAAGCAGAAGTGCTGCCGACATGCGAAGAGTTGGGAATCGGATTTGTCCCATGGAGTCCGCTCGGCCAGGGATTCCTCACGGGGAAAGTGGGTGCCACGACTACGTTCGATAGCGCGTCCGACCTGCGGGCCACATTCCCGCGATTTACTCCGGAGGCCCTGAAAGCCAATCAGGCAGTAGTCGATTTGCTTGGCACCGTCGCAAGGAGAAAGAACGTGACACCGGCTCAGGTCGCACTCGCGTGGCTGCTTGCCCAGAAGCCCTGGATCGTTCCCATCCCCGGTACGCGGAAGCTCGCGCGCCTGGAGGAAAATCTCGGAGCGGCTGAAATCGAACTTACGCAGGGAGATCTGCGTGAGATCGAAGGTATCCTCTCGAAGGTCAAGGTGCAAGGCGCGCGACTTCCACAAGAGCACATGAAACTGATCGATCACGCGGCGTAGCCAGGCGGTCGTGATCACTACTTTCGAAGGAGATGCAAATGCTAAAACGAAAACTCGGAAAAAGCAATTTGGAAGTGTCCGCCATCGGCCTGGGCTGTATGGGGCTGAGTTTTGGTTACGGCCCCGCGACGGAGAGGCAGCAGGCGATCACGCTCATCCGGAAGGCGTTCGAACTGGGTGTAACGTTTTTCGATACCGCTGAGGCATACGGCCCTTTTGCGAATGAGGAATTGGTGGGCGAGGCCGTCGAACCCTTTCGTAAGCAAGTGGTGATCGCGACCAAGTTCGGCTTCCAGGATGGAGATTCCAAGAAGGGTTTGGATAGCCGCCCGGAGCGCATCAGGGAAGTTGCCAACGCAGCCCTCAAGCGGCTCAGGACCGATGTCATCGATCTCTTTTACCAACACCGCGTCGATCCAAACGTGCCAATGGAAGACGTTGCCGGTACCGTAAAGGACCTGATTCGGCAGGGCAAAGTAAGGCACTTCGGTCTTTCCGAGGCCGGTGTTCAGGCGATCCGTCGTGCGCACGCCGTTCAACCGGTTGCCGCCCTGCAAAGCGAATATTCGCTCTGGTGGCGAGAGGTCGAGCACGAGATTCTGCCGACTCTGGATGAACTCGGCATTGGCTTTGTGCCATTCAGTCCGTTGGGGAAGGGTTTCCTCACGGGCGCAATCAACGAGACCACGAAGTTCGACAGCACCGATTTTCGCAACATCGTTCCCCGTTTCAACGAGGAGAACCGGAAAGCGAACCACACCTTGGTGGATATGCTCACGGATATTGCGGGGCAGAAGAAGACTACATCGGCGCAGATCGCGATTGCCTGGTTGCTCGCTCAGAAACCGTGGATCGTCCCGATTCCCGGAACTACGAAATTGCATCGACTTGAGGAGAATCTGGGCGCAGCGAACATCGAATTGTCCGAGAAGGATCTCCGCGATATCACCGCAGCGGTTTCGAAGATCGCGGTACAAGGCGATCGTTACCCGGCGCATCTGCAGCAGCGAGTCAATCGTTGACCTTGGCGGCGGGGCTCTTGGGCCGCTTTTGGATTTCTTAGGACCTTGCTATGGCTCCAAACGAGAGAGCACAGAAGAACCACGATGAACTTTTTCAGGTCACGTCTCCACGCTGGCGGTAACGGACCCAGAGTTGATCGAGATCTTCGACAATTTCGCCTTCGACGAGGTCCTCAGCCACGGCAGTCTCGATGCCCGAACGCGACTGATGGTTCAGCTCGCATCGATGATCGCGTCGCAAGCCTTGAGTGAGTATCGCGTAATGATTCGGCCAGCGCTCACCGTCGGCGTCACACCAGTCGAAATCAAGGAAATCGTCTACCAGGCCGTCCCATACGTCGGGATGGCGAAAGTGTTCGACTTCATTCATGCGACCAACGAAGCGCTGAGAGAAAACGGCGTCGAACTGCCAGTTCAGGGTCAGTCCACTACCACGCCGGAAAGCCGCTCGGAAAAGGGCCTGGCGATCCAGAAACAGATCATCGGCGCCGATCTTGTCGAGAAGTTGCGCACATCCGCACCTGAAGATCAGAAGCACATTCAGCGATTTCTTTCCGCCAACTGCTTCGGCGACCACCTGACGCGCTCAGGTATCGATCTACAAACGCGCGAACTGCTCACGTTCAGCATGCTGGTATCACTCGGCGGATGTGCCCCGCAGGTAAAAGGCCATGTCGCGGCTAACCGGAACCGTCGTGCCATTCGCTTCCGATACAGCACTTCCGATACAGCACTAACGTGATCCGCCAGTTATCGGGCGGTGATCGGGAGTGGGGCAATCAAGGCCCGCTTCCGTCACGGACATTCGCTTATTGCGGGTTCCCCGCCGCACGCAGCAAGATGGATAAGGGCTGCACGTGTTCCGGTTTTACGTGCCGGTTTACCAGGAAGCGCTTCTCCAGCGAAATCCAGAGCGTGAGCGCGGCTTTCCTGTCGCGGGCATTCTTCTGCCAAGAATCAGACTCCGCCAGGTTCTTGTTTTGGAAAAAGCTATCGGCCGGTCAAGGCTTCTTGGCCTTCTTGGGTAGGTCGGGAAGGCCCGATGGACCGCTTAGAAGATTCATCAGGGCATTGCCTACTACGACTTTCCTCTCGGTACCGGCAAACATCACCTTCGTCAAAGAGTCGGCCAGTTGGGCGTTGACTTGATTTTGCGCATTTTGAAGCGCGCCCTGCGTGGTGTCGTACGGTACCTGCAGGGGTGCCGACGGCCCGCCCGTACCTTTCGCCTGCCAGATGAGCTTTCCGCTTTCCTTGTCGTACAAATAGCCAAACACCGTGGCAGCAGTGGTGACGCGCTTGCCCTGAATTTCACTGAGGCCGATCACCATAACCCAACGTGTGTCCGGCGGCCCCAGACGCTTGATCCACTCGCGGCTTGCGGAGCTGAGGTCTTTCTCAGCGATCTCACCCACAGCGCCCGCGTTGTCGGTCTGACTGACCGTATAGTGTTTAATTTTTTTCAGTATCTCCTCCGTTTCTTCGCGCATGTTCTTGAAATCGACTTGTACTTCCTTGTCGGCTCTGGAATCGACCGCGGGAAGAATTACGATGCTATCGACGGAAGCAAAAAACTCCTCCGAGATGGCGCCGGCGGCTTTGAGGAGCTGCACGACCTCACCGTGGCCTTGGTCCGATGCCATTTTCAACGCCGTCGCTCCTTTCCCCGCTTTTGCGTTCACCTCGGCCTTGGCCTCCAGCAGCGTCTGCACCACATCCAGATGACCCTGCTCCGACGCTTCCATCAACGCTGTCATCCCGTTGTCCATCTTCGCGTTCACATCGGCCTTGGCATCGAGTAATGCCCGCACCACATCTGAGTGTCCTGTCTCTGAGGCTTGCATCAGTGACGTAGCGCCCCTTTCGGTTCTTGCGTCCACGTCAGCCTTGGCCTCCAGCAACACCCGCACCACCTCCAACTGGCCATTCGTCGACGCCACCATCAGCGCCGTATCGCCAGCGTTTCCCCTGGCGTTCACATCGGCGTTTGCGGCGAGCAGCGCTCGCACCACCTCCAAGTTTCCAGTCTTCATCGACGCCCAAATCAACGCCGTGAAGCCCCCGAACGTTGACCTGACGTTCACAGCAGCCTTTGCGGCGAGCAGCGCTCGCACCACCTCTGGCTTGCCTCGTTTCGACGCGAACATCAACGCCGTCCAGCCTTCTGTCATGCGGGCGTTCATATCAGCCGTTGTCGTGGTGTTCGCCGCATTCGTTTTCCGGGCGTTCACATCGGCATTGGCGCCCAGAAGGGCCTGCACCACCTCCAAATTCCCAGAATCAGATGCCGCCATCAGCGCCGTGAGGCCTTCGGGTTTTGTCACGGCGTTCACCGTGGCGCTCGCGGCCAGCAAAGCCTCCACCACATCCAGATGGTTGAGGGACGACGCGAAGAGCAGCGCCGTCCAGCCGTTGGGAAGCTGCGCGTTCACATCAGCCCTGGCCGCGAGCAGCGTCTGCACCACATCCAGATGGCCCTGCGAGGACGCTTCCATCAACGCTGTCAACCCTTTGTCCGTCTTGGCGTTCACGTCGTTATTGGCGGCCAGCAGCGTCTTGACACGGGCCAGATCGCCATTTCCGGCTGCAGTCATGAGATCGGCACTTTGCGCGTTGACAGGCGTGCCTGTCAGGGCGCCTGCATTCTTGAGGAGTTGCACCACCTCTGCATGTCCGCCTTCCGAAGCCACGTCCAGCGCGGTTTTGCCATTCTGAACCTTGGCGTTCACATCGGCCTTGGCTTCAAGCAATGCATGCACCACCTCCGGATATCCAGCATTCGAGGCCGCTATCAAGGCTGTGTTGCCAGTGGTCTCCTTGGCGTTCACATCGGCCCCGGCGGCCAGCAACGCATGGACCAACTCCAGGCGGCCCTGACCCGACGCCACCATCAGTGACGTCAATCCATTGGCCGGCGCTTTGGCGTTCGCGTCGGCCTTGGCGGACAGCAAGGCATTCGCCACGTCCAGATATCCATTCAACGACGCTAACATCAGCGCCGTGAAGCCTTCGGCTGTCATGGCATTCGCATCGGCTTTCGCAGCCAGCAAGGCCTGCACAATCTCCAGATGGTTGCCTTTCGAGGCGCACAGCAACGCCGTCATCCCTGGTGGGATTTTAGCTTTGACATCACCTGCCGTCTTGGCGTTCACGTCGGCATTGGCGGCCAGCAACGCATGGACCGCCTCCAGGCGGCCCTGAATCGACGCGAACATCAGCGCCGTGAAGCCGGCGGGAGTTTGGGCGTTCACGTCAGCCCCGGCGGCGAGCAGCACCTGGACCACCTCCAGGTGGCCCTGCCCCGATGCCACCATGAGGGCCGTCCCCCCGTTGTCCGTCCTGGCGTTCACATCGGTCTTGGCGGCAAGCAACGCCTTGACACGGGGCAGATCACCATTGCTAGCTGCGACGACGAGCTCATAGCCCTTTTCTTTATTCTTTGCGCCCGCAAGGCCGCTCGCCAGCAAGACCAGAGCGCACAGAACCAGCGAGCGGTTCCGCAAGTGAGATGCCTTCAACGAAAGCATGAATACTCCGTCAAAAAGAAAACGTCGGTAGGATACCAAGAATCTACCGGGTCCGCCTTGATGCTTGGGATGATTGAGCGCCGCAACGGGGCATGCTTCCTGCTCAAAGCGGCGCAGCCGTTCGCTGTCTCCGGCGAACGATGCCGGCAGAATTTTCACCGCGACGTCGCGGTTGAGTCGCGCGTCGCGCGCCCGATACACCTCACCCATGCCACCAGCGCCTGCTGGAGCCACTATTTCATACGGCCCGAGTTTGGTGCCAGGAGTAAGGGCCATTCGTGGCGCAATTATAGTACTGACCCGCACGTTGCAGCGGATGCGACGATTTCCTGGGCGGGTAGTCTGCAAACAGGAAGTTAACCAGCCAGTTCGAAAGCCGTTTGCTTAAGGACCAGCGACCACAGGTGTGAAATCACAGGTGTGAAATTTTGGGCGGGTCTGCTAAGTCATTGAAAGATATGGTGGCCAGGGACGGAGTTGAACCGCCGACGCCAGCCTTTTCAGGGCTGCGCTCTACCACCTGAGCTACCTGGCCACTTCTTGTCCGCGAATCGCCGTTCTGCTTTGGCTGCGACTGCGCGCTGTCACTGGGCGGGAGGCCGCGAGCAACGCGACCGATTCGCTGAGAGCGTGCGGAACTGAAGAATTATAGCAACCATTCCGTGTTCGCTCAAAATCTGAGCAGGAAAAATTCTGCGCTGGCGCTCTCCTCAATCGTCATGCCCCAACTCGCGCGCGTCATGCCCAACTCTCACGCGGACAGTTCGCCGAGTTCATGCGCTGATTCGCCAACCTCACGCCGTCAATTCGCTTTTCACGACGCCGTTCAAAATTGTCTGCGCGCAGTGATTGGCGCCGAACCAGTAGGGAATCTCGCGATAATCCTTTACGTCGAATAGGGCCAGGTCCGCGTCTTTTCCGGGTTCGATGCTTCCTTTGCGATTGGCCAATTGCAGTGCCCAGGCTCCGTTGATGGTGGCGGCGGCGATTGCTTCGGCGGGCGTCATCTTCATGTGAGTGCAGGCTAGCGACAGCGCCATCGGCATACTCAGCGTGGGCGACGAGCCTGGGTTGTAGTCGGTCGCTAAAGCGACGGCGACTCCGGCTTCGATGAAGTGGCGCGCTTTCGGATAGCGGGTCAGGCCTAGAAAATAATTCGCTCCCGGAACGAAAGTTGCGATCGTGTTGCTCTGCGCCAGCGCGGGCAGGTCTTCGTCATTGACGTAATCCATGTGATCGAGCGATGCGGGATTGAAGCGCAAAAATGGGGCAAGGCGCGTTTCGCCGAGTTGTCCCATGTGGGCGCGCAGGGCTAGGCCGTTTTGTTTGGCAGCGCGGAAAATCTGCTCGGCTTCATCGGCGGCGAATGCGCCCCGATCGCAGAAGACATCGGCGAAGCTGGCGAGTTTGCGTTTCGCCACAGCGGGCATCATCTGGTTACAGATGAGGTCGACATATTCCTGCGAACGTCCGCGATATTCAGGCGGGACGGCATGTGCGCCGAGAAAGGTCGGGACCACGGTTCCGGGCCATTGCTTTGCTGCGGCGCGGATTGCTTCGAGCGATTTTAGTTCGGAATCGAAACTCAGACCGTATCCGGATTTTGCTTCGACCGTCGTTGTGCCATGTTTCGCCAGGTCGTGAAACACGGCGCTTACCACTTCCGTTAGCGCGGGCTTGGTGGATTTGCGCACGCCCTCGATGCTGGCGCGGATGCCTCCGCCAGCCTCGGCAATTTCTTCGTAGCTGGCGCCGGTAATGCGTTTCTCGAAATCCACGAGGCGAGGCTGGGCGAAGACGGGGTGGGTGTGCGAATCCACGAAGCCGGGCAGTACAACTTGATCGCGACAATCGATCTCGATGACTTTCTTGCGATTCTTCTTTGCTTGCAGCCAGGGATCGCGCAGCGCGTCTTTGGTTGAGCCGACCGAGACGATTTTGCCGCCGAGGCAGAGGACGGCCGCATCCTTAATAATGCCGAGATCGGAGAGGGAAGCGCCGCGGCGGGGGCCGGGAGCGGCGGAACAAAGCGTCATAAGCTGTTCGATGTTCAAAAGAAGAAGAGGTTTGGTACCCCCCCTCCCCCCCCTCGCCCACTGGCGCCGGTCTATTGGAATCATGCCTTTAGCGGATCTTCCTTCCAAAGTATTGATTCGTAAATACTTAGACGTAAACTACTGAGCACATTGGAGTTAGAGATAGAAATTAGCGGTTTTTCGAACATACCCCTCAAAGTATTGATTACAAATATTTTATTTCTAAAGTATTGATAAAAAGCGAGTTAGTCCTTGGCCAGTCAAGGCTCGGACTTCCCAATCGATAGTAGAACTCTGCATCCTTATGTCAAGGCAATTCGGGTGACATGAGGTGCTGGATTTCCAATATGAACAGGCCGAGGAAACTGCCAGACGGCTGCTCACACTCAATGAGCACAAGTGGGGTGTTTGCGCTGAAAACCCGTAGCCTCGGGCTGAAGGGGTGTAATCTAAAACGACTCTGATCGCGTCTGTTGGTAAAGGAGAGATTTTCATGAAGCGGGTTACAGGAATCGGCGGCATCTTCTTCAAGTCGGAAAACCCCGAGCAACTGTATCAGTGGTACGAAAAACATCTCGGCATTCGCCGCGAACCGCATGGGCAAGGCGCGCAATTCGAATGGCGGGAATTAAAAGCGGCCGATGGCAGCGAGCCTGGTCCGGAGGCACAGACGGCCTGGTCAATTTTTCCCTCGAGCACAAAACATTTCGGTGCGGGCAAGGCCGGTTTCATGGTGAATTATCGAGTCGACGATCTCGACGCGCTGCTGGTGGAAATGAAAGCCGCAGGCGTGGAAGTCGATCCACACCGCGAGGAAGCCGACTTCGGCCGATTCGCCTGGATCACCGATCCCGACGGCAATCGCATTGAACTGTGGGAACCCCCAAAGCAAAAATGACATATCAGGAACTTCGATCCGGGCGAAGCCTGCAGAACGGGCTTCCCGCAGAACTGCGCAATAGAACCGCAATTTGCTCACCGCAGCACGGCACATCCGTCTAAACTTGAGTTACTCGTTCTCTTCATTGCGTTTCAACATCCACTCCGGTTGGCGGTTGCTGCTTGTCGTGTGCGCGGCCGCCCGTCTTTTTGCCGGTGAGGTTTCCGTAAACCCGGGCGAATTCCAGACAATCAGCATTCCTCGGGTGAGTAGCGCTCCTACCCTGGATGAATTCCTCAATATGGAGCCGCCGCCGCGGTGGCGCGACAAACTGGCGAAAGTTGACCATTTTACCCAGCGCGTTCCGAGTGACGGGGCGCCTGCGTCGCAGCGTACCGAGGCCTACCTGGGGTATGACGACAAGTACCTGTATGCGATTTTCATCTGTTTCGATTCCGAGCCGCAAAAGATGCGTGCCCGGCTCTCGCGCCGGGAGGACATCTTCGACGACGACACAGTCGAAATCATCCTCGATACGTTTCACGATCACCGTCACGCCTATGCGTTCAACGTGAACGCGCTCGGCGTGCAGGCTGATTCTCTGTGGACGGAGGGTCCCGGCACGGGCAACGACAACTTCGATCCGTCGTTCGACACCGTCTGGAATTCGGCTGGTAAGCTCACGGACCGCGGTTTTGTCGTCTGGATCGCAATCCCGTTCCGCAGCCTCCGCTTTTCGTCGGCGGACCCGCAGACCTGGGGGATCTTCCTGAATCGTGGAATCCCGCGCAACAACGAAGACACGTTTTGGCCGCCATACTCCACGCGCATTCAGGGCCGGCTCAATCAGGAAGCGGACGCAACTGGCCTGGAGAAAATCTCGCCGGGCAGAAACATCCAGTTGATTCCCTATGGGCTTTTCCGTTCGTACAAAGAGATTGACCTGAACGACCCGAACGCTCCGGCATACTCGCAGCGAACTGCTTTCGGACAGGCAGGACTGGATGCCAAGATCGTTCTGAAAGACAAGTTCGTCCTCGACATGACCGGCAATCCGGATTTCAGCCAGATCGAATCCGATCAGCCACAGGTCACCGTGAACCAGCGATTCGAGGTTTTCTTTCCGGAGAAGCGGCCGTTTTTCGAAGAGAACGCCAACTACTTTCAAACGCCCATCAACCTCGCCTTCACTCGCCGCATTGTCGATCCAAAGTGGGGAGTCCGTTTGACCGGCAAGGACGGTCCCTGGGGCATCGGGATGCTGGTGGCCGATACGGCTTCGCCCAGCGAGGAAGTCACGACCCGCAACCCTCTCTACGGCCATCACGCGCTGTTCTCGATTGGCCGCGTCAGCTACGACGTCGGAGCGCAGTCGCACGTGGCGGCGATGTACGCCGATCGCGAGGTCAGTGGTTTCTATAACCATGTTGGCAGCCTCGACGGCCGCTTCCGGATCGATAATCATTGGGCCGCAAGCGTACAGGGGGCCTACAGCGCGACCATCAATCCTTATGACCCGCTCTACAATCAGTTCAATACGACTGGCGGTAATCAGATTGGCTCCGCGGCCGAAGTCGTCGTGCGACGCGACGGACGCAGCCTGAACTACTTGTTCGACTATTCCGACCGTAGTCCGAACTTCCGCACGCTCACGGGGTTCGATCCGCAGCCCGACATCGACAGCGTCGATCAGGTGTTGCGGTACACCTTTCATTCGGAAGGGAAGACGCTGATTTCGTGGGGACCGGTGATGGAAGCGTGGGAGAACTACGATCACGAAGGAAATCGCATCAATTCCGGTTACTTTCCGGCGATGAAGGTCGAGCTTGCCGGCCAAACTTTTCTGACCGCCGCCTACGCGCAGGAGCTGGAGCGCCTGCGCAATCAGGATTACTCGGAGATTCCGGTTGGCGATATTCAGAAATACGTTCGGCACACGACCGAATTCACATTCAACACGAACTACTTCCGCAAGGTATACGTTCTAGCCGATTACCGCTTTGGCACGCGCGTGAACTATGACTCTCCCTGCTACGGGTTCAACAGAAACCCCGCGACGTGCAATTCATACTTTCCCTTCCTGGCTCACCGCACAAGCGCCAACGTTACGCTGACTATCCGGCCGACGCGCGAGCTGCGCGTCGATAACACTTATATCCTTTTCCGGCTCTACCAATGTCCTTCGTGCTGGAACCCGCAGCCGGAGCTTCCGCGGCCGTCGGGCAGCATGAACAATCACATTATCCGCAGCAAGTGGAATTACCAGTTCACGAAGGAGTTTTCCTTCCGCTTCATCGGACAATACAACGCTGTGCTGGCCAATCCGGGATTCACTTATCTGCAAACGTCCAAGAACTTCAACACGGATTTTCTGTTTACTTACTTAGTGCATCCGAATACGGCGCTATATGTGGGCTATAACTCGAATCTTGAGAATATTGGCGAGCCGCTGGAGCCGGACGGACTGGGCGGCATCAACCATGAGGCAAACGCTCGCCTGCATAATGACGGGCGAAACTTCTTCGTGAAGGGGTCCTACCTCTTTCGTTTTTAATGACCCTCAATCGCTGCGCCGATGATAGCCTCGGTCAGCGCCTCGGATAAAAGCCCAATCGTCCTCCGTGTCTCGGTGTCTCCGTGGTGGGTGTTCATGAGGGCGCCATCGGAATGCGAACGTTCTTCTTCGCTGCGAATTCCTTCGCCTCGTCATACCCCGCGTCCACATGCCGGATCACACCCATGCCCGGATCCGTCGTCAGCACGCGCTCGATTCGCTTGGCCATCATATCGGTGCCGTCGGCGACGGTGACCTGTCCGGCGTGGAGCGAGTAGCCGATGCCGACTCCTCCTCCGTTGTGAATGGAGACCCACGATGCGCCAGCAGCCGTATTCACCAGCGCATTCAGCAGCGGCCAGTCGGCGACCGCGTCGGTGCCGTCTTTCATGCTCTCGGTTTCTCGGAAGGGAGATGCGACGGAGCCGCAGTCGAGGTGATCGCGTCCGATGACGATGGGGGCTTTGATCGTGCCTTTTTTGACGAGGTCGTTGATGCGAAGGCCAAATTGGGCGCGCTCTCCATACCCGAGCCAGCAGATGCGGGCGGGCAGGCCCTGGAACTTGATGCGCTTGCGGGCGAGTTCGATCCAGCGGCGGAGGCTGTGATTTTCGGGGAAAAGTTCGAGGACGAGATCGTCGGTGATGGCGATATCCGACGGCTCACCGGAAAGCGCGGCCCAGCGGAACGGGCCTCGTCCTTCGCAAAACAGCGGACGAATGTAGGCGGGGACGAAGCCGGGGAAATCGTAGGCATTCTTGACTCCGCGCTGAAAAGCGAAGGTGCGGATGTTGTTGCCGTAATCGAACGTCACCGAGCCCATCTTCTGCAGGCGCAACATGCCTTCGACGTGGCGCGCCATCGCGTCGAGCGAGCGCTCCTGATAAGCCTTCGGATCGCTCTTGCGCAACTCCATCGCCGCTTCTAACGTCATGCCATTCGGCACGTAGCCGTTCAGCGGATCGTGCGCGGAAGTCTGGTCGGTGAGGATGTCGGGAACGACCCCGCGCTCGGCGAGTTCGGGAATAATGTCGGCGCAATTGCCGACGAGCCCTACCGAGACATTTTCTTTTTTGCGAACGGCATTTTTCAGAATGCGCAGCGCTTCATCGAGCGTGGTGACGAGAAAATCACAGTAGCCGGTTTTGAGGCGCTTCTTGATGCGCTCGGGATCGACGTCGATGCCGAGAAAAGCCGCGCCGGTCATGGTGGCCGCGAGAGGCTGCGCTCCGCCCATGCCGCCCATGCCGCCCGAGACGATCAGCTTGCCGCTCAAGTCGCCGCCAAAATGCTTGTCACCGGCGGCGTTGAACGTTTCGTAGGTACCTTGCACGATGCCTTGCGAGCCGATGTAGATCCAGGAGCCGGCGGTCATCTGTCCGTACATCATCAGGCCGGCGCGTTCTAGTTCGTTGAACTTTTCCCAGTTGGAAAAATGGCCGACCAGATTCGAGTTGGCGATGAGCACGCGCGGCGCGTACTCATGCGTCTTGAAAACGCCGACCGGCTTGCCCGATTGCACGAGCAGAGTTTCGTCGTTCTCCAGTGCCTTTAACGACCGGACGATGGCGTGATAGCAATCCCAGTTGCGCGCGGCCTTGCCCGTTCCTCCGTAGACGACGAGATCTTGCGGGCGCTCGGCGACCTCTTCGTCGAGGTTGTTCATGAGCATGCGCATGGCAGCTTCCTGCTGCCAACCTTTGCAGGACAACGTATTGCCGCGCGGCGCGCGAATCTTTTCTGCGGGCGAGCTTGAAACGGGAAGTTCGGTCACGGTTGGCATGAATTCATGGTAGTGATTCGCGTTCGCGCGCGCAATCCGGAGCGGTGGAGATGCGGACTCGCCTTCGTCCCCCTGGCTCGGTCTCTTAAACTCAAAAACCTAGCGCAGGCAGTCGTGACCAGGGCTTTGAGAAATAAGGACTTAGCGTGAAGTATTTTTCCATCAGAGATTTAGCGGGATTTTCAGCATACGGCGCAAGGGAGCCAACCGGCTCCCCCACGTCATACGCTCTTCACAGGGCAGCAACGCTTTTTAAGGCTGGATCATTCCTGACACTACTCCGGCATAACCCGCCGACGGACCGAGGAAGTACGGGTTCTTGGCAAAATTCAGACCCGATGAGTAACGAGCGTTGATCAAGAACACGTAGGTCTGCCCGGCCGTGAGCACACCCGGGGGAATCTGCAGCGACGTTTCTTGCGTGCTCAGAACGGCAACCGTCGTGAATGTCGAATTGCCGCCGTTGTTCGAGAGCAGATTGACACGCACGCGATAGAACGTGGCAGTACCCACCGAGGGCGCCGACCACGTCAAAGTCGGAGCAACGCCGGCTCCGGTCTGGTTTGCAAAGAACGATGTGCCGTTGACGTTTGGGTTCTGCACCACGCCAACCAGCGGAACAATCGGGCTGGTCGCCGTCGGCAGAGTCGTGGTGTAGCCATACGCGCTGGTGGTGAGACTGGCACTGTTGCTGGCTCCGGGCGCCGTGTAAAACGTCGCGGCATCGTACTCATAGATGACAAACAGCGGCCAGCTTTTTGGATACGGATTGCCGTAGGCGATCGGCCCAATGTCGCCGTTCTGGTCGAGGATCGGCGGTCCGCCGCTGTAGCCTTCATAAAGGATCAAGTCCGGCGCATCGGTGGTGAATCCCTTGGAGAGACTTCCCGGATAAACGTCGAAGCCAAAGCTCATGTCTGCCAAAATTGCGCCCGGGTTTGCCGCGAGAGCTTCGTTGGCAAGGTCAGCGCCGTTGGCATTGCCCTCGAGCGTGTTCGTCTGGGCAATTGCTTTCAACGTACCATTGATTGAAGTATTGGAATCCTGTGCCTGCGTGAACTTCGGGACCGCGTAGTATCGCGCCAGGGCGGGCATCGGAATATTACTGACTTCCTGCGTCACAAGATCCGCCACGTAGTACTGATCTTTCAATGACGCTTCGCTCAAGTTACCAACGTAGGGATATGTTCCGGTGAAACTCGTTGCGCCAGACGACATACCGCCGTATAAGTAGTCGTCCGTCGATTCCCAGGACAAGTTATTTGGACATACGATCTCAAAGACGTCGGTGTCTTGCCAGGCATTGAGATTCAAGATGTCGAAGGTTAAGGTGGAATCCGAGTTGGCCGGGACGACGGTGGAACGATAATCCGAATTCGTGTCGAGGTTTACCTTGCTAGCATTCGTCCACAAATATTCAACGCCAAACTGAAGGAGATAATTACCGGTTGGCACGCCGGAAATCGTAAATGTGCCCTGAGTTGTCCCGGTTCCCGTGATTACGTTATAGCCGGAGCCGTTGGGAACATAGGCGGCAATCGTGACTTGCGAAAGATCGACCGGTACGGGAGCGTCCTTGTAATGCACGATCTGGTGGCCTGACACCGTGCGTGTTTTGGCGAGGTCTTCGGCGCTGGCCGCGGGAACGAAGACAATCGCAATTACGATCGCGATTGCCAGGTAGAGAGTAGTTTGAGGAAAACGGCGGATTAGCATGTGGGATCTCCTGGGGGAGTTCCTGATTAGCTTCCTATCGCGACCAGTCTACGCCCATATATAGGGTGGCCAACAGTATGAAAAATGTCGGCACTTTCTTGGCAAAACAGTTTCTCTTTGTGGAATTGGTTGTGTATGGAGCGAGTTGTGATGTGGGTCACAAGGTGGGTGTGATGCGCGGAACAAGTAAGTGGTGAGTGGGAGTACTTGACTTAGTCAGGGCTCTAGGAGGTTGCGGAAAAAATAGACTTGGGTGCAAAGAACGACAACTGGGGCTGAAGCCCTCGTTGAAGAGAAGCGGCTTACGCGGCCCTGAAGGGCCGCTCTTCCACGGTGGCGGCTTATGCGGCCCCTTCGGCAGGCTCAGGGCTGGCTCTAAAGGGCCGCTCTTCCACGGTGGCGCAAGCATACGTGAGTTTTTCGGCAGCCTGCTAGCCCTAAGTCAGGTCAGTTTCGCGGACGTGTTCCAGACCTCACTCCCACTCAATCGTCCCCGGCGGCTTTGAGGTGATGTCATACACCACACGGTTCACTCCTCGGACTTCGTTCACGATGCGGTTCGAAATTGTCTTCAGCACTTCGTAGGGGAGCGGAACCCAGTCGGCGGTCATGCCGTCTTCGGAGTGGACGGCGCGGATGGCGCAGGTGTAGGCATAGGTGCGCTGATCGCCCATGACTCCGACGGACATTACTGGGAGAAGGACGGCGAAGGATTGCCAGATTTTCTGATACAGCCCAGCCTTCTTGATTTCGCTGACGACGATGTCGTCGCACTCCTGCAGCAGGGCGACGCGATCGGGCGTGACTTCTCCGAGAATTCTTACGGCGAGGCCCGGGCCGGGGAAGGGCTGACGCTGCAGGATTTCTTCGGGCATGCCGAGGTCGCGGCCGATGCGGCGGACCTCATCCTTGAAAAGATCTTTGAGCGGCTCGATCAGCTTGAGCTTCATGGTTTCGGGCAGGCCGCCGACGTTGTGGTGCGATTTGATGACTTCGGAGGGACCGCGCACGGAGCGCGATTCGATGACGTCGGGATAGAGCGTGCCCTGGACGAGCCATTCGACGTGGCCTTCGGTCTGGAGAATGCGGTGCGCCTCGTCGTCGAAGACTTCGATGAATTCGTTGCCGATGATTTTGCGCTTTTTTTCGGGATCGGTAACGCCCGCGAGTTTTTTCATGAAGCGGTCGGTGGCGTCGACGGCGATGATGTGAAGTCCGAGATTGTCGCGCAGGTTCTTTTGAACTTTTTCAAACTCGTTCTTGCGCAAGACTCCGTTGTTGACGAAGACGCAGGTCAGGCGGGATTTCCCAGAATCATCGCGCATGGCACGATCGACAAGAACTGCCGCGACCGAAGAATCCACTCCTCCCGACAGTGCGCAAATGGCGCGGCCGTTGCCGACTTGTGCTTTCACCTGGGCGACGGTCGAGTCAATGAAGTGCTGCCCGGTCCAGGTGGGCGGGGCTCCGCAAATGTTCAACGCGAAGTTACGCAGGATGTCGTTGCCGAGCGGCGTGTGATGGACCTCGGGGTGAAACTGCACGGCCCACATTTTTCGCTCGGGATTCTCGATGGCGGCGACAGCGTGTGGAGTTCTTGCGGTCAGCCGAAATCCCTCCGGCAGTTCTTCGGCGGAATCGCCATGGGACATCCAGACGGCTAGGACCTTGGGCAGGCCGCGAAACAGTTGCGAGTCGTTGACCTGCAATTCAACTTTGGCGTGTCCGTACTCGCGCTTGGTAGCGGGGATGACTTTGCCGCCCAGGACGAAGACCATGAATTGCAGGCCGTAGCAGATGCCGAGGACGGGCAGGTTGAGGTCGAAGACCCGCGGGTCGGCGTGGGGCGCGCCTTTGTCATATACGGACGACGGGCCGCCGGACAAGACGATTCCCACGGGTGAGTAGCTGCGAATTTCTTCGAGCGTCGCGTTGAACGGCAACACCACCGAAAAGACTTTGTTTTCGCGGATGCGGCGCGCAATGAGCTGCGAATATTGCGCTCCGAAGTCGAGGACGACGATCGCCTGGTTAACGAGGGATTGAGTTTCCACGGATGAGTTTCTCAGATTCGACGAAGAAGTGTAAAGGAAGAATGTCCGCGAGAGCCATCCGCGCAAGCCCGCGAAAGCTGGCGTGCGCGCAAACGCTCGTCCCTGCTATGCGAATCGCGCTTACTGCGGCACGAAGGCGCTGGGGTCGATGGACCGGTTGTTCATAATATCGGTGGCCTTCACGTCCCATTCGATGGACTTTGTGTGTCCGCTCAACCCTTCGAACGTATAGCGAAGATCATAGTGAGTGGGTAAAGTGAGTCCATCCACAACCTGGAAGTCGGAAAAATGTTCTTCCAGCCGGTAGCGGGCTTCGTTGGTTCGAGCACTTGAGGTCTCACCGTGCATGCCGATCGTCGCTGAGATGGTCATCCTGTACGTGGTCATGACGTGCTGATAGGTTTGTGGGTCGAAGTACAAGAAAATCTCCAGGTCGGTGTTTTTCCGGGGCTGATAACGGAGAGCGATGAGTTCGCGCCCGTCAATTTTCTTGATGCCCTCGGAATGCACTTTCGCTTTGCGGCCATCGAGGTCCAGTAGCGGCCAGCCCGTGGACCAGACGCCGCCCAGCAAATTCTCGCGGATCGGGGCATCCTGCACGAGAATAAAATTACCAAATTCGGAGCGACTCTTATCGGGGTATGTGCCTGCCACGCTTGCTTTACTGCCATCGTAGATGAATTGCTCGCCGAGAAATCCGTTCGCATTTATTTTGAACAGATAGTCGGATTTCTGCCCTTCGGATGCGAAGACAAACTTGCCATTGATTGCTCCGGATCCGCCCACGAGTATGCGATACGTGACCCTCCCTTGGATTGCGCGCGACTTAAGGTCCTTGCGCGCCGTTGCCGAGCCAATCGCATCCAGACTCTTGGCGACGACCTCTTCAGGCGTAACATCTGCAGCCCAGAGTACGACGGAAGAAGCGATCAGCAAGAACAGCAGGAATGCGGCAATTGCGAGGTGCGACTGGCGTCGAGACATGGTTGGTTCTTCCTTCCGGGCAACTGGAAAGTTTAGTCGCCTGGAACGGTCGAGTAAATGACCGATTTCGAAATCGAGCGCTGACTGAATACTCTGTTGCTTGGGCGCAGAGGGCAGGCGTAGTCGAGACAGTGATACCGAGGCTATCCCGCTTGCTACCGCGCCACGATGTTGACGAGCTTGCTGGGAACCACGATTACCTTCGCGACCTGCTTGCCCGCAATGGCCGCTTGCACTTTTTCATCGGCGAGCGCTGCAGCCTTCACTTGATCATCGGTGGAGGACGCGGCCACGACGACCTTGCCCCGCAACTTGCCATTGACCTGCACAGGAATTTCGATCTCATCTTCGGCCGCTAGCGCGGGATCGAATTTTGGCCAGGGAGCTTTCAGCAGATTGCTGGTCTCTCCTGTCATGGCCCACAATTCGTGTGCCAGATAAGGAGCCATAGGAGCGAGCAGGAGCGCGATGGAACGCTGCACCTCGGCGATCACCGGCAGAGGGACGCGGCCCGCCGCAATCGCTTGTTCTGCTCCATAGACTTCATTCACCAATTCCATGATCGCGGAAATGCAGGTGTTGAAGTGCCAGCGTCCCTGAAAGTCATGACTGACGCGCTTGATCGTCTGGTGCAATTTGCGTTGAAGCGCACGCGCCTCGGGAGTTAAAGAAGAGTTGCCGCTATCGGCCGGGCGGACAGGAGTGTCCGCCCCACGCGTGCTGCTGCGGGCGAAGAAACGGTAGACGCGTCCCAGGAAGCGCTGAATGCCTTCGATGCCCGTGTCCTGCCAGTCCAAATCGCGATCGGGAGGCGCGGCAAACAAGCTGTAAAGCCGGGCTGCATCGGCGCCGTAGCGCGCCACCATCTCATCGGGCGACACGACGTTCCCCAGATTCTTCGACATCTTCGCGCCGTCTTTGATCACCATGCCCTGCGTGAACAAGCGCTGCGCGGGCTCGTCGTTTTTCACCAGGCCCATGTCGCGCATGAACTTGGTCCAGAAGCGCGAATAAATCAGGTGAAGGATGGCGTGCTCGACGCCGCCGATGTATTGATCGATGGGAAACCAGTACGCGATCTTGGCCGAGTCAAACGGCGCCTTGTCATTGTGGGCGTCGGCATAGCGATAGAAGTACCATGACGAATCGACGAAGGTATCCATGGTGTCGGTTTCGCGGCGTGCCGGGCCGCCGCACTTCGGGCAAGTCGTGTTCAGGAATTCCGGCACGCTCGCAAGCGGCGAACCTCCAGCGAGCGTGACCTTCACGTTGTCGGGCAGAATTATGGGCAGATCTTTTTCTGCGACCGGAACGACGCCGTCTTTCTCGCAATAGACCATCGGAATCGGCGTGCCCCAGTAGCGCTGGCGCGAGATGCCCCAATCTTTCAGGCGAAACGTAACCGTCGCTTTGCCAAAACCTTTCTCTTCGGCGCGCGCGGACATTTTCTTGATCGCATCGCCGCAGTCCAAGCCGCTGAACTCGCCGGAGTTCACCAGGATTCCATCCTCGGCGGTGAAGGGCAGCGGCGGCGCCGTCATGGTTTCTTCGGGGTCGGCGTTCGCGGGCAAGATTACGAGGCGGATGTCGAGCTTGTACTTCGTGGCGAACTCGTAGTCGCGTTCATCGTGGGCGGGCACGCTCATGATCGCGCCCGTGCCGTAATCCATCAGAATGTAGTTGGCGACCCAGAGGGGGACGGCTTCGCCATTGAACGGATTCTTCGCGTAGCGTCCGGTGAAGACGCCGTGCTTTTCGATCTCGCCGATGTTGCCGGATTCTTTGGCGCGGCGCTGTTCGGCGATCAGGCCATCGACCTGCGCGCGCAATTCAGGATTGCGAGCCGTCAGGTCGGCGACAATCGGATGCTCGGGCGCGAGTTGCACGGACGTCGCGCCGTAAATGGTATCGACGCGCGTGGTGAAGACAGTGATGGTCGAGCCGGCGGGGCCGACAGTTCCGCCGAGGTCGAAATCGACCAGCGTGCCTTCGCTGCGGCCGATCCAGTTCTGCTGCATGGTCCGGACTTTTTCCGGCCAGCCTTCGAGCTTTTCCAGATCGCTTAGCAACTCGTCCGCATACTTCGTAATCTTCAGGAACCACTGCTCCAGTTCGCGCTGCACAACGGGAGTATTTTCGTGCCGCCAGCACATTCCGCCCACGACCTGCTCGTTGGCGAGCACGGTGCAGCATTCGGGACACCAGTTCACCTTGCTCTTCTTGCGATATGCCAACCCGGATTCGTACAACTTCAGAAAAAACCACTGGTTCCAGCGGTAGTAGTCCGGCAGGCAGGTGGTAACCTCTTTCGACCAGTCGTAAGTGAAACCGAGGCGCTT
>Ga0187867_10001215_pt1 | contig 22361 bp, 33 predicted proteins | sample June2016WEW_13_1_FD_132976 | JGI IMG/M metagenome (GOLD analysis project Ga0187867, IMG submission 132976) | Peatland microbial communities from SPRUCE experiment site at the Marcell Experimental Forest, Minnesota, USA - June2016WEW_13_10 | ecosystem: Environmental > Terrestrial > Soil >...
AGATTATACCCGCTGAGGATCTTGTTTTTGATCTCCGAGAAAATCTGCCCGATCTTATATTCGATTGTATTCGGCCCGCTCGCCCGCTGCGTGAACCCGTGCAGATACGGAAACAGCTTCCCGCTGACGAAATCCCGCAGATCGTCCCCGGTCAACGCCGTATTATGATCCAGCTTGCCGTCGCGGCCTTTGGGCGCGGCCCAACTCTCCCACCGGTACGGCGCATCGAGGATGAACGAATACGGCTTGCCCGCCAGCGCCGCCTCGGTCGCCTTATCCTGCTCCAGCCCGTCCAGGTACTTCAGGAACAGCAGCCACGAGGTCTGCTCGGTATAGTCCAGTTCCGTCGTGCAACCCGCTTCCTTGCGAAGCGCGTCGTCGATGTTCCTGAAAGCTTGTTCAATCACGGTCTGACCTGTCTCTGTTATATCCGAGGCGAGCCGTCCGGCCTTGATCGCCCGATGCGCCCGCCCGCGATTCCCCGCCCAGTACAGAGATGCAGTGAAGCCAACGCGCCGCGATAATCAACCGCCTTCGCGCCTGGTATTCGCCACGCACTGCCCGGTTTTGGCCCGCCGCGGGTCCGGAGCCTGGGCGCTTCGCCTATCTGTTCGCTCTTACGGCGAAGTCTGTTGCATGCTGCTGGCGTTGGGTTGGGCGTCGGAGGACCAAATTTGGCGTCTTGGACCGCTGGCGGACCAAGGGAATAAGGATTCAACCGCCGATGAACGCCGATGCAACGTGCCCCTTCAAAGGTTCCGTCCAGGCTCACACACGAAGTATGGCACCGGCGGATCCTTCCGCTCGATGCATCTGCGTTCATCGGCGTGCATCCGCGGTTAAATCATTTTTCTGCCCGGCTTCCCGCCAACAGCGATAGCGGCGCCGTCCTGCCCCGTAGCAAATGGACAGACCGCAAAGCGCCTCGCCCTTTGCTGGGATCGAACCGCGAAGCGGATCGGTGGGCAGAGCCCTCCTGGCGGGTTCGAAGGATTGGGCCGTGAAGCGGACCAATGCCCTCGCGCTTTCCCTGACCCACGCTGGTCTTCGTTCTGGTCTTCGCCATGCGCTTGACACCCCGCGGTGCCGCGACTAGGTAAGGCGCCCTCGGCCGATCCCATGGTGTGTTGGGGTGGCCGTCGTTCGCAGGCAACGGATGCACGCGGTGCCGCTTCCCTTTTTGGGCAAGCCCAGGCCGGGTGTCTCAATGAACCCGTGGGGTGGAATGGTCCATCCTGACGGGTCGTCGCGTGTTAGACGGCGGCTGGCTCGCCACGGGGTCGGAATTGCCGCGACGGCCAGGCCGAAACCACCGGCCGGAGCGGGTACATAAAGGTAACGGAAACCAGATGCCGACCATCAACCAGCTGATCGCCAAGGGGCGGGAGCCGCAGAAGACCCGGAACAAGGTTCCGGCCCTGCAAGGCTGTCCGCAAAAGCGCGGCGTGTGCACGCGCGTCTACACCACCACGCCGAAGAAGCCGAACTCGGCGCTTCGCAAAGTGGCCAAGGTGCGGCTGACCAACGGCTATGAGGTCGTGAGCTACATCCCGGGTGAGGGCCACAACCTGCAGGAACACTCGGTGGTGCTGATCCGCGGCGGCCGGGTGAAGGACCTGCCGGGCGTGCGGTACCATATTCTGCGTGGCGTGCTGGATACCCAGGGCATCGCCAAGCGCCGGCAGCGCCGGTCGCTGTATGGCGCGAAACGGCCGAAGTAAGGGAGCCCGGAGATGTCTCGCCGTCACCGCGCAGAAAAGCGTGAGATCCTGCCGGACGCCAAATTTGGCGACGTCGTGCTCAGCCGGTTCATGAACGCGCTGATGTACGATGGGAAAAAGTCGGTCGCCGAGGGCATCGTCTACGACGCCCTCGACGTGCTCAAGCGGCGCGGCGGCGCGCAGGCCGACCCGATCCGCATGTTCCACGAGGCGCTGGATAACGTGAAGCCGGCCGTGGAAGTGCGGTCGCGCCGGGTTGGCGGGGCCACCTACCAGGTGCCGGTCGAGGTCCGCACCGACCGCCGTCAGGCTCTGGCGATCCGCTGGATCATCGACGCCGCCCGCAAGCGCGGCGAGCACACGATGCAAGACCGGCTGTCGAACGAACTGCTGGACGCGGTGAACAACCGCGGCTCGGCGGTGAAAAAGCGCGAGGACACCCATCGGATGGCCGAGGCCAACAAAGCCTTCAGTCATTACCGCTGGTAAGTTCCGCGCAAAGAACGTCCACCCAGGGACGAATGTGATCAGGCGAATGTCATCAACCCCCTACTACTAACCACAACGTAACGAACGGCAACTGAACGGACACCAACGCAACGGACCCCATCCTGACGGGCCACAGGCCAAACGGACCCCAATCTGAAAAGACCTTGGGTCTGGACAGACGAACGGCCGAACGGACCACTGGGCTCGAAGGACGATACCGGGGACGCTATTGGGACCAAATCGGGATCCACTGGAGAACACGACGATGGCTAAGGCGAAATTCCAGCGAAACAAGCCGCACTGCAACATCGGCACGATCGGTCACGTCGATCACGGCAAGACGTCGCTAACCGCCGCGATCACCAAGGTGCTGGCAGAGACCGGCGGCGCCACCTACACGGCGTACGACCAGATCGACAAGGCGCCCGAGGAAAAGGCCCGCGGCATCACCATCTCCACCGCGCACGTGGAGTATGAGACGCAGAACCGCCACTACGCGCACGTCGATTGCCCAGGCCACGCCGACTATGTGAAGAACATGATCACCGGCGCGGCGCAGATGGATGGTGCGATCCTGGTGGTCTCCGCCGCCGATGGGCCGATGCCGCAGACCCGTGAGCATATCCTGCTCGCCCGTCAGGTCGGCGTGCCGGCGCTGGTGGTGTATCTGAACAAGATCGACCTCGTGGACGATCCCGAACTGGTCGAACTGGTCGAGATGGAGCTGCGCGAACTGCTGTCGTTCTACGAGTTCCCGGGCGACGACATTCCGATCATCAAGGGCTCGGCGCTATGTGCGCTGGAAGGCACCAAGCCGGAACTCGGCCATGATTCGATCCTGGAGTTGATGAAGGCGGTCGACGCCTACATCCCGCAACCCGAGCGCGCCACCGACCGGCCGTTCCTGATGCCGATCGAAGACGTGTTCTCGATCTCCGGCCGCGGTACCGTGGTCACCGGCCGTGTCGAGCGCGGCATCATCAAGGTGGGCGAGGAAGTCGAGATCGTCGGCATCCGGCCTACCGTGAAGACTGTCGTGACCGGTGTCGAAATGTTCCGCAAGCTGCTCGATCAGGGCCAGGCCGGCGACAACATCGGCGCGCTGCTGCGCGGCACCAAGCGTGAGGATGTCGAGCGCGGCCAGGTGCTGGCCAAGCCCGGCTCGATCACGCCGCATACGAAGTTCAAGGCCGAAGCCTATATTCTGACCAAGGAAGAAGGTGGCCGGCACACGCCGTTCTTCACCAACTACCGGCCGCAGTTCTACTTCCGCACCACCGACGTGACCGGCGTCGTGCAGTTGCCGGAAGGCACCGAGATGGTGATGCCCGGCGATAACGTCGCCATGGACGTCGAGTTGATTGCACCGATCGCGATGGATGCGCAGTTGCGTTTCGCCATTCGCGAAGGTGGCCGAACCGTGGGTGCGGGAGTCGTCGCCAGCATCACCGCCTGATTGGCAAATCATTCGCCGGCGCCTGGCCTCATCGGCCGGGCGCCGGTCTTTTTTGGCCTGAGGCATAAGGCAACAGGCAACAGGGGATCGGACTACAGAGCGAACCATGGATAACCAGAACATACGCATCAGGCTCAAGGCCTATGATCACCGGGTGCTGGACAACAGCACGAAGGAGATCGTGAACACGGCCAAGCGCACCGGTGCCCGGGTTCGCGGACCGATCCCGCTGCCGACGCATATCGAGCGCTTCACCGTCAACCGCTCGCCGCACGTCGACAAGAAAAGCCGTGAGCAGTTCGAGATCCGCACGCATCGCCGGCTGTTGGATATCGTCGAGCCGACGCCACAAACGGTGGACGCGCTGATGAAGCTCGACCTCGCCGCCGGCGTCGATGTTGAGATCAAGATCTGATGTTTGCCTCCCCCGTCGCTCCTCCCGTCATGGCCCGGCTTGTCCGGGCCATCTGGCGCCGCACGGTCGTGGTTCAGGTGGCCCGGACAAGCCGGGCCATGACGATCATCGTTGGTAGAACGTCATGACCAAACAACGCACCGGCCTGCTGGCCAAAAAACTCGGGATGACGCGGATCTTCCGGGAGGACGGCACGCATGTCCCGGTGACCGTTCTGCAGGTCAGCGAGCTGCAGGTGGTCGCCGCCAAAACCCGGGAGAAGGACGGCTACACAGCGGTCCAGCTTGGTCTCGGCAAGGCCAAGGTCAAGAACGTGACGCAACCGAATCGTGGTCACTTCGCCAAGGCAAAAGTCGAACCGAAAGCGAAACTGATGGAATTCCGGGTCGACGCTGATGCGTTGCTGGAACCGGGTGCCACGTTGTCGGCAGCCCATTTCGCAGTCGGTCAGAAGATCGATGTTTGCGGCACCAGCAAGGGTAAAGGTTTCGCCGGCGGTATGAAGCGCTGGAACTATGCCGGCCTCGAGGCCAGCCACGGCGTCTCCATCAGTCACCGTTCACTGGGCTCTACCGGCAACCGCCAGGATCCCGGCCGCACCTTCAAGAACAAGAAAATGGCTGGGCATCTCGGGGTCGAGCGGATCACCACGCTGAATCTGGAAGTGGCCGCGGTCGACGCCGAAAAGGGCCTGCTGATGATCAAGGGCTCCGTGCCAGGCGCGCCCGGCGGCTATGTGCGAGTGCGCGACGCCGTGAAGATGCCGCCGAAGGATGCTGTGTTCCCGGCGGTCCTGCTTGAACCAGCGGCAACAATGGCCTCTGGGAGCTGAGGATCGGACGATGCAAATCGACATTACCACGCTCGATCAGGCAACGACCGGCAGTACCGAGCTGCCGGACGAGTTGTTTGCCGTGAAGCCGCGGGCCGACATCATGGCGCGTGTCGTGCACTGGCAGCTGTCCAAGCGGCGGTCAGGCAATCACAAGACCAAAGGCATGGGTGAGGTGCAGGGCACCACCAAAAAGCCCTACCGGCAAAAAGGCACCGGCAATGCGCGGCAAGGCAGTCTACGGGCGCCGCAGTTCCGCACCGGCGGCCGGGTGCATGGACCGGTGGTCCGCTCGCACGAATATCGCCTGAACAAGAAGGTGCGCCGTCTGGGTTTGATTTGTGCGCTGTCGCAGAAGGCCGCCGACGGCAAGCTGGTCGTGTTGGATACCGCGTCGGGCACCGCGAAGACCGGCGAACTGGCGAAGAAGCTCAAGGCGCTTGGCTGGAGCTCGGCGCTGATCGTCGATCACGTGGTGGACCAGGGATTTCTGCTGGCCAGCCGCAATCTGCATAAGTTCGATGTGCTGCCGACCGTTGGTGCCAATGTCTACGACATTCTGAACCACGACGTGCTGGCGATCACGGTGGCCGGCGTCGAAGGCCTGAAGGCACGCCTCAACGGCACCGCGGCGGAAGGCGAGGGCGACGCGGATACCAATGGCGTCGAAATGGCCGGTGATACTGGCGGACCAGCGGCCGGAGACGCAGCATGAGCGAAACCACCAAAAAGCCAGGGATAAGGTTATCGCGCGAGGCGATGTATCAGATCATCCGCTCGCCGGTGATTACCGAAAAGGCGACGTTACTGTCCGAAAAGAACCAGTACGTTCTGCGGGTTTCGCTGGATGCCACCAAGCCACAGATCAAAGCCGCGGTCGAAGGGCTGTTCGGCGTCAACGTCGTTGCCGTCAACACGATCGTGCGGAAGGGCAAGACGAAGCGGGTCAAGGGTCGGCCAGGCCGACGCTCGGACGTCAAGAACGCAATTGTTCGTCTGGCGAAAGACCAGGCGATCGATTTCACCACCAGCCTCGCATAAGGCGCGCGGGAAATGGCACTCAGACAATTCAATCCGGTCACCGCAAGCATGCGCGGCACCGTACTGATCGATCGCTCCGATTTGTGGAAAGGCGGCCCGGTCAAAGGCCTGACCGAAGGTCAGCACAGCCACGGCGGGCGCAACAATCACGGCCGCATCACCAGCCGGTTTCGCGGCGGCGGCCACAAGCAGTCGTACCGGATCGTCGATTTCAAACGCAGAAAGTTTGACATGCCGGCGACGGTGGAGCGGTTGGAATATGACCCGAATCGCACCGCGTTCCTCGCGCTGATCAAATATGCCGATAACGAATTGGCTTACATTCTCGCACCGCAACGGCTGAAGGCCGGCGATACGGTGATTTCCGGCGCGCGGGTTGATATCAAGCCGGGCAACGCGATGCCGCTGTCGGCCATTCCGGTCGGCACCATCATTCACAACATCGAAATGAAGATCGGCGCCGGCGGCAAGATCGCCCGCTCGGCCGGGACTTATGCCCAGTTGGTCGGCAAGGATTCCGGTTATGCGCAGATCAAGCTGACGTCAGGCGAATTGCGGCTGGTGCGGGCCGAGTGCATGGCCAGCATCGGTGCGGTGTCCAATCCTGACAACATGAACCAGAAGATCGGCAAAGCCGGCCGCATGCGGTGGATGGGCTTCCGCCCGCATAATCGTGGCGTGGTGATGAACCCGGTCGATCATCCGCATGGCGGCGGCGAGGGGCGGACTTCGGGCGGCCGGCACCCGGTGTCGCCGTGGGGCCAGCCGACCAAAGGCTACAAGACACGGACCAACAAGCGGACGGATTCGTTGATCATTCGTCGCCGGAATAAAGGCAAGTAAGATGGCACGTTCCGTCTGGAAAGGTCCGTTCGTCGACGGCTATCTGCTGGCCAAGGCCGACGCCTCGCGCAGCTCGGGCCGCAACGAGATCATCAAGATCTGGTCGCGCCGCTCGACCATTTTGCCGCAATTCGTTGGCCTGACTTTTGGCGTCTACAACGGCCACAAATTCCTGCCGGTGCAGGTGAACGAAAACATGGTCGGGCATAAATTCGGTGAGTTCTCGCCGACCCGCACGTTCACCGGTCATTCCGGGGACAAAAAGGCGAAGCGGGGCTGACATGAGCGAAGGCGATTGGGGCTGACATGAGCGAAGGCGATTGGGGCTGACATGAGCAAGCCTAAGCACGAACGAGCATTGGCCGACCACGAAGCTCAGGCAATTCTGAGCAACGTGCGTACCAGTCCGCGGAAGTTGAATTTGGTCGCGGCGATGATCCGCAACCTGCCGGCGCAGCGGGCGATTGCCACGCTGACGTTCAGCAAGCGGCGCATCGCCCACCAGGTTCGCAAGACCCTGGAAAGTGCGATTGCCAACGCGGAAAACAACCATCAGCTCGATGTCGACCGGCTGATCGTGACGCGGGCCGAGGTCGGCCGTTCGATCGTCATGCGGCGGTTCCATGCGCGTGGCCGCGGCCGCTCGGCGCGAATCGAGAAATGGTTCAGCCACATGAAGATCGTGGTCGCGGAAAAGCAGGACGAAGTGGACGACGGTGTGATCGAGGCGTCGGCAATCCCCACGCCGACCCGCCGGACCGCGCCGTCGCCGACGGCCGACCACGCTGGCACCGATACCGCGCTTGCGGTGCCGGAGACCGAAGGCACCGCGGCCGAGGTCGCCGAGCAGGCGATGTCCGCCGACGCGGCCGAGGTGGCGGATCATGCCGCTGCTGCCGAACCGCATGCAACGATGACCGAAACGACGGACGACCACGCGCATACCGACACCACGCTCGCCGTGCCGCAAACCGAGGGCACCGAGGCCGAGGCCGCCGAGCAGGCGATGTCCGCGGATGCAGCCGAAGCCGCCGATCAGGCGGCGGAAGGCGAACACCATACGCCGCCGGATCATTCCGGCCAAGGGACGACCGAGGGAGCGACATAGCATGGGTCATAAGGTCAATCCGATCGGATTACGGCTCGGCATCAACCGGACCTGGGACAGCCGCTGGTTCGCCGGTGCGGATTACTCCAAGCTGCTGCACGAGGACCTCAAGCTGCGCGAACATCTGCGCACCAAATTGCGCGGCGCCGGCGTGTCCCGCGTGGTGATCGAGCGGCCGGCGAAAAAGCCTCGGGTGACGATTTATGCGGCGCGGCCCGGCGTGGTGATCGGCAAGAAGGGCCAGGACATCGAGGTCCTGAAGAAAGAACGCGGCAGGGTGGCCAATGCGGAAGTGTCATTGAACATCGTTGAAATCCGCAAGCCGGAAATCGATGCGACCCTGATCGCCGAAAACATCGCGCAACAACTGGAGCGCCGCGTGGCGTTCCGCCGCGCCATGAAGCGGGCGGTGCAGTCGGCGATGCGGCTCGGCGCTCTGGGCATTCGGATCAATTGCGGCGGCCGGCTCGGCGGTGCGGAAATCGCCCGGGTCGAGTGGTACCGCGAAGGCCGCGTGCCGTTGCACACGCTGCGTGGCGATGTGGACTACGGCACTGCCACCGCGAAGACGACCTATGGCACCTGCGGCGTCAAAGTCTGGGTGTTCAAAGGCGAGATCATGCAGCACGACCCGATGGCGCAGGATCGCCGCGCGGCCGAGCAGGCACCACAACGATAATCCCAACGCAATTCCCAACGCTGTTCCCAACGCAATTCCCCCTGGGGTAACCGACGATGCTTTCTCCCAAGCGCTCGAAATATCGTAAGCAGCACAAGGGCCGCATCCACGGCCTGTCCAAGGGCGGCTTTACGCTGAACTTCGGCACTTATGGGCTGAAGGCGCTGGAGCCGGAACGCATTACCGCGCGCCAGATCGAGTCCGCCCGTCGTGCGATCACTCGCGCCATGCGCCGTGCCGGCCGCGTGTGGATCCGGATTTTCCCCGATGTGCCGGTGTCGACCAAGCCGGCCGAGGTGCGCATGGGCTCGGGCAAAGGTTCCCCGGAATTCTGGGTGGCTCGCGTGGCGCCCGGCCGGATCATGTTCGAGATCGACGGTGTCGCCCCCGAACTCGCCAAAGAGGCGCTGACTCTGGGTGCCGCCAAATTGCCGATCAAAACCAAATTCATCACCCGGATCGGGGACGCCTGAGATGGCCAAGGCCGCGTTGCACAAAATTGGCGATATTCGGGCGAAGACGCCGGATGAGTTGGCTACGCTGCTGCTGGAACTGCGCAAGGAGCAGTTCAACCTGCGATTCCAGCGTGCCACCGGCCAGAACGAAGGTCTGGGCCGGGTGAAGCAGGCACGGCGCGAGATTGCCCGGGTCAAGACGGTCCAGGCTCAACATAAGCGAGACGCGGCGAAAACCGCGTCTCAGTCATAGGAGGCCGCCGGCAATGCCAAGGCGCGTGCTGACCGGACGAGTGACCAGCGACAAGATGGACAAGACCGTGACGGTACTGGTCGATCGCCGCGTCATGCATCCAATTTATAAGAAGTTCATTCGCCGCTCGAAGAAATACGCGGCGCATGACGCGGCCAATATCTGCAAGATCGGCGACACGGTGCGCATCGAGGAATGTCCGCCGATCAGCAAGCGCAAAACCTGGATGGTGGTAGAGCGCAACGGTCAGCCGATGATGGCGTCTGCCGAGGGACCTGGCCAGGGACTTGAAGGAGTTGCGGCATGATCAGTGCAGAATCCAACCTCGACGTCGCCGACAATTCCGGTGCGCGGCGGGTGATGTGCATCAAGGTGCTTGGCGGATCAAAGCGCAAGACCGCCTCGGTCGGCGACGTCATCGTCGTTTCGATCAAGGAAGCGATCCCGCGCGGCAAGGTGAAGAAAGGCGACGTGCACCAGGCGGTGATCGTGCGCACCTCCTATCCGGTGCGCCGGCCCGACGGCTCGGCCATTCGCTTTGACCGTAACGCCGCCGTATTGATCAACAAGCAGATGGAACCGATCGGCACGCGTATCTTTGGACCGGTGGTGCGTGAACTGCGCGCGCGCAAGTTCATGAAGATCATCTCGCTGGCGCCGGAGGTATTATGATGTCCCACGCAGCGGAGACAGGATCGTCCCACGCATCGGAGACACGATCGTCCCACGCATCGGAGACACGATAACCATGGCTGCGCGCATTCGCAAAGGCGATACCGTCGTGGTGCTGACCGGTGTCAACAAAGGCCGCCGCGGCGAGGTCGCTCTGGTGATGCCGAAGGCAGAACGGGCGATCGTTTCGGGCGTCAACATGGCGGTCCATCACGTCAAACCGAACCGCATGGGCGAGCAGGGTGGCATTCAGCGGCGCGAGGCAGCGATCCACCTGTCGAACCTCATGCTGATCGACCCGAAAACGGAACAACCTACCAAGGTCGGCTTCCGGGTCCTGGACAACGGCACCAAGGTGCGCATCGCCCGCAAGACCGGCGATGTGATCGAGAGTTGAGGCAGCAGCGATGAGTGGCACAAAGAAAGCAGGCGGCAAGGCTGGCGCCAGGACGGGTGCCAAGAAAGCCGCCGGTGGGCGCGGCAATCAAGGTGCTGCACCACCCAGCCGCGAGGAGCGGCGCGCGGGAAGGATGCAGGAGACTGGCGGGGTCGCTGAGCCGAAAGCCTCCGCTGGCGAGATCACGCGTTTCCATAAGCGTTACATCGACGAAGTGCGGGCCAAATTGACCGCCGAGTTCGGCTACAAGAACCCGATGCAGGTGCCGCGCCTGGAAAAGATCGTCATCAACATGGGCGTCGGCGAGGCGACCGGCGATCAGAAGAAACTCGATGCTGCCGTCGCCGAACTCACGCTGATTGCAGCGCAGAAGCCGGTGAAGACGGTGGCCAAGAAGGCCATCGCCGGATTTAAGATCCGCAAAGGCCTGCCGATCGGCTGCAAGGTTACCCTGCGCAAGGAGCGGATGTACGAATTCATGGACCGGCTGGTGACCATCGCCCTGCCCAGAGTGCGTGACTTCCGCGGCATTCAGGGCAAAGGCTTCGATGGCCGCGGCAACTTCGCGATGGGTCTCAAGGAACAGATCATCTTCCCGGAGATCAACTACGACCGCGTCGAGGACGTGCGTGGCATGGACATCCAGTTCGTCACCACCGCTCGTACCGATGCTGAGGCGAAAGCTTTGCTCAAGGCTTTCGATCTACCGTTCGCCAACTAGGGTTTTTGGAATACCCCTGATCCCCCGGACAAGCCGGGGGATTGGTAGGTTCCGGAGGTAAAGAAGACAGGATGGCCAAAACTTCGCAGGTCAACCGTAACAAGATGCGTGAACGCCTGGCGGGCCGTGACAAGGGCAAACGCAAGGCGCTCAAGGATATCGTCATGGACCGCACGTTGCCGGTCGAGGATCGCTTCAACGCCTCGCTCAAACTTGCGCAATTGCCGCGCAATGGTGCACAGGTGCGGGTGCGGCTGCGCTGTGAGATCACCGGCCGTTCGCGCGGCAATTACCGCAAATTCAAACTGTGCCGTATCGCGCTTCGCGACCTCGCCAGCTCGGGCCAGATCCCCGGCATGGTCAAGGCCAGCTGGTAACGAAGGGATCAACCATGTCTCTCTCCGATCCCCTGGGCGATATGCTCACCCGGATTCGCAATGCACAGCGGGCACGTCACTCGATGTGCATGTCGCCGGCCTCGCAACTGCGCGCCAACGTGCTTGGCGTGTTGCAGCGCGAGGGCTTCATTCGCGGCTACTCGGCCGAGGAACTGCGGCCCGGCGTTGCACGGTTGAAGATCGAGCTGAAATATAACGAGGGCGAACCGGTCATCAAGGAGATCACGCGGGTCTCCCGGCCCGGCCGCCGCGTCTACTCGAAAATCAAGGAACTGCCGCGGGTCTATGCCGGCCTCGGCATTTCCATCCTGTCCACGCCGCGCGGCGTAATGAGCGATTCCGAGGCGCGCGCTGCCAATGTCGGCGGCGAAATCCTCTGCCGCGTATTCTGACGGAGACGATCGATGTCACGCGTTGGCAAATATCCGGTTGAGCTCCCCGCAGGCGTGCAGGTCGCGATCGCGTCCGGCATCCTGACCGCGAAAGGCCGGCTTGGTGAACTGAAGCTGCCGCTGACCGACCTCATCGAGGCCAAGGTCGAAGGCAACAAAGTGTCGGTCGCGCCGAAGACCTCGGAGACCAGGGCACGCATGATGTGGGGCACCACGCGCGCGCTGATCGCCAATATGGTGCAAGGGGTTTCCACCGGTTACACGAAGTCGCTGGAAATCACCGGCACGGGTTATCGGGCAGCGGTCGCCGGATCGAACCTGGAAATGAACCTCGGGTTCTCGCATCCGGTGGTGTATCCGATTCCGCCCGGCATCAAGATCACCTGCGAACGGCCGACCGCAATCAAGGTTGAAGGCGTAGACAAGCGCCTTGTGGGTCAGGTCGCCTCGGAAATCCGCGCGTTCCGTCCGCCGGAGCCCTATAAGGGCAAGGGCGCACGTTACACTGACGAGACGATCCGGCGGAAGGAAGGCAAAAAGAAATGAGCTCGAAACAAGACCTGCGCGACCGCCGCAAGCAGCGTCTGCGCTATCAGCTCCGCCACAAGTCGCACGGCCGGCCGCGGCTGTCGGTGTTCCGCTCGGAGCAGAACATCTACGCCCAGGTGATCGACGACGCGAAAGGCAACACGTTGGCGGCCGCGTCATCGCTGGACAAAACCTTGCGCGAGGCGCTGCGCACCGGCGCCAACAAGGAAGCCGCGACCGCCGTCGGCAAGTTGCTCGCCGAGCGGGCGCTGGCCGCTGGTGTGACTCAGGTCGTGTTCGACCGCGGCGCCTATTTGTATCACGGACGGGTGAAAGCCCTCGCCGATGCCGCCCGCGAAGGCGGGTTGGACTTTTAGTCCGCGAAGGCGGATTCGACTTTAAAGGACAGGCACAGCATGGCACGGGAACCCAGGGACGGTGGCCGCGATCGCCGGGGCAGAAACGAGGATCGCGAGCCCGATGATGGGATCATCGAAAAGATGGTCTCGATCAACCGCGTCGCCAAAGTTGTGAAGGGCGGCCGGCGCTTTGCCTTTGCCGCGCTGATGGTGGTCGGCGATCAGAAAGGCCGCGTCGGTTATGGCGCCGGCAAGGCCCGCGAAGTGCCGGAAGCCATTCGGAAAGCCACCGAACGTGCCAAACGCGCCATGATCCGCGTGCCGATGAAGGAAGGCCGCACGCTGCATCACGACGTCGAAGGGCATTTCGGCGCCGGCAACGTGATCCTGCGCTCGGCCGCGGCGGGCACCGGGATCATCGCCGGCGGTCCGTTGCGTGCAGTGTTCGAAACTCTGGGTATTGGCGACGTGGTGGCCAAAAGTCTTGGCTCCCGCAACCCGCACAACATGGTCAAGGCAACCTTCGACGCACTGAAGCATTGCGCCAGTCCGCGCTCGGTCGCCACGCGGCGCGGCAAGAAAGTTTCCGAAATTTTCGGCCGCCGTGACACCACGCCTTCTGGGCCGGCCGCAGCGCCCACCGAGGAGCCGCCGAATGCCTAAGGTTCGCGTCACCCAAACGGCGTCCGCTCTGGGCCGTAAGCCGGGCCAGAAGGAAACGCTGATCGGCCTTGGCCTGAACAAGATCCGCCGCACGCGGGAGCTGGAAGACACCCCCTCGGTGCGCGGAATGATCCGCAAAGTGGCCCACCTGGTCAAGGTCGAGGACCTGACATGAAACTCAACGAACTGCGCGACAACGCGGGGGCGCGCCTGAAGTTCCGGCGGCTTGGCCGCGGCATTGGCTCGGGCAAGGGCAAGACGTCGGGTAAGGGCGTGAAGGGCCAGAAGGCGCGCGAGGGCGTGGCACTGAACGGCTTCGAGGGCGGCCAGTTGCCGATCTATCGCCGTTTGCCGAAGCGAGGTTTCACGAACCTGTTCCGCAAAAGTTACGCGCCGCTCAATATCGGCACGCTGGATGCGGCGATCGAGGCTGGCAAGGTCGATGGTAGCCAGATGATCACCGAAGTAATGTTGATCGCTGCTGGCCTGGGCAATGACCATCTGGACGGCGTGCGGCTTCTGGGCGTTGGCGAGATCAAGCGGGCGATCAACATCACCGTGTCCGGCGCGTCTGCGACTGCGAAGGCGGCGGTGGAAGCCGCCGGTGGGACGGTGACGACGACGGTCCTGAGGGAGGCTAAGGCCGAGGCCTGATCCGGGCCGCCTTCCTCAGGCAGGAGAAGCGTCGGACAGGAGGCACGAGCTTCGACCATGTATTCGCAAATGCACCCATTCACGCAACGAATGAAGTGTTCGAGCCGCCCGGATCAGCACATCGCCCCGAACCTGAGTATCCCGATCCCGCCAATCGACTTTCGCGTGAGCGCTTCGCATCTCATTGGTATTTTGGCGCCGCGGGCGCAGACAGACCTCGTGCTGTCGGCCATGAATTGTGCTAATCAAGCGCCCGATCTTTGTGATGCGCGTTCGCGAGCCGTGTTGGGGTTGCGGCGAACAGATCGGCAATTCCGGCGCTGACATTCGGATCTGGGAGGCGCTCCCCAAGATCTGACAGATACAATCCAAAAGTGGTGCACTGATCGGGGGTACACGTTCACCGTTGTCGAGCGGGTTGGCGACGACGACCATCAAGCGTTCATCGTGAGCGATCCAAACAGGAGCGAATCCCCCACGATTATCATCACCGCCCAGGGCTGGGTCAGTGCTACAGCCCGGCAACGGGTTCTGGGGATCTGGAGGGGGCTGCATTTCAAGTGGCTTTAGCGGCGGGAGTGGTCTCTCCAGATAGGAAATCGTGGCACGCTTTTCTGCGACCGAAGCCAATGAGGCCGGAATTGGAAGCGCTGGATCGGGTCGTGGACACCAGCCGCTCCTTCCCGGAGAATTTTCCATCTGATCCTTCGCGGTCTGACCAATCCGGCGCGTCCGGTCCAATCGAGACATATGCGGAGCCTTCATGGATTTGGCCTGTTCTTTGGGTAGGACTTGGCGTGTTCGTCCTCGCCGTCAGTGCCATCATTGGGCTGTCAATTGATTCAATGTGGTTTTCCCCGCTGAAGCAATTCCGCGACACGTTCCAGGATGCCATGGTTCTGGGCGCCTCTATCGTTCTCGCGGCCGTCGCGATTAGTAGCTTTGCACTCCTGATTGCGCGGGTGAGTGCAACGACCGCGATGATGAAAGAGCTGACAGACGTCCGCCGTCATATCGGCCGAGCCGAAGGTCATCTGGCGACCATTCGGAAGCATGGCTCGTCAGCAGCGGCAGGGGTCTGACTTTGGTCGCGTTCCGGGGATAACCGGCAGGTTGTCAGACGGCAACCCATTCGGCGACCTCAGCGATGATGACCTGGTTGAAACCGGTGCAGCACTTGAAACTGTCCTTGCTGACCTCACAGTCGGCTGGAGGGACGTCGCCACCGAGGTGGACGCCGAGTGGCCGAAAAACGCGCAAGTCGGCCATCAAGCTTGGTGTGAACACCACCCTCGCATTGGCCGGGGTCGCCGCGGCTCCTGTGACATTCGGTCTATCGTTGTTACTTACAGTTGGGAGCGTGGGCATGATTGTATGGGATGGTGTGGACTTCGCCCGTGATCTTGCCGGCCATAGATCCAATTGACGGCGGTTGGGCGACATCCGCGATCAGGTTGCGGAAATCGAGGCGCAGCTTGGGGCGATCGCCGCCGAACTCGAGCTTCGGACCAGAGGCTGAATGGCGCGGGGAGAGGTGTCGGAGATGGATGTCTCGGATCCCGCTCCAGCCTTGATCTATACCTTGCCGACCGGCTTTTGACCCCCGCCCGCTCCGCGCAGAAAACCTCCCGCCGCCATCGTCAGCCTTGCGTTCGCCCTCGCCAGCGGGGACAATGGACCGCGCAATCAAAGGACCCACCATGGCTTCTGCTGCCGAACAGCTTGCGGCAAATCTGAGTCTCGGCACCTTCTCCAAGGCGACCGAACTCAAGCAGCGCATCTGGTTCACCCTGGCCGCGCTGATCGTCTACCGGCTTGGCACCTACATCCCGATCCCCGGAGTCGATGCCTCCGTGATGGCCGAGATGATGCAGCGGCCCGGCGGCGGATTGTTCGGCATGCTGGACATGTTCTCCGGCGGCGCGGTGCGCCGCGTGACCGTGTTTGCCCTCGGCATCATGCCGTACATCAGCGCCAGCATCATCATTCAGTTGATGACTGCCGCCGTCCCCTCGCTGGAGGCGCTGAAAAAAGAAGGCGAGATGGGGCGCAAGAAGCTCAACCAGTACACCCGCTATCTGACCGCCTTCATCGCCATGTTCCAGTCCTACGGCATCGCTGTCGGGCTGGAGTCGATGCATGGCTCGTTCGGGCCTGCGGTGCTCGATGCCGGCTGGTTCTTCCGTTTCTCCTGCATCATCACGTTGGTCGGCGGCGCCATGTTCCTGATGTGGTTGGGCGAGCAAATCACCGCCCGCGGCATCGGCAACGGCCAGAGCCTTATCATCATGTCCGGTATCGTCGCCGGACTGCCCGGTGCGCTCGCCTCCCTGCTCGATCTCGGCCGCACCGGTGCGCTGTCGCCGGTCTTCGTGGTCGGCTTCCTGGTCATTGCCGTGGCCACGATCGCCGCCATCGTGTTCGTCGAGCGCGCACAACGGCGTATCCCGGTGCAATATCCGAAACGCCAGGTTGGCAACCGAATGTACGGCGGCGATTCGACGCACATGCCGCTGAAGATCAACACCTCAGGCGTGATCCCGCCGATCTTCGCCAGCTCGCTGCTGCTGATCCCGGCGACCCTGGCCGGCTTCACGACGGGATCCCCGGTGTGGTTGCAGGACATCGTGGGCCAGTTCAGTCAGGGTCAGCCGGGCTATCTGATCAGCTATGCGTTGCTGATCATCTTTTTCGCGTATTTCTACACCGCGATCGTATTCAACCCCGAGGAAACTGCCGACAACCTGAAGAAATACGGCGGCTTCATCCCCGGCATCCGGCCCGGCAGTGCCACCGCGGCGTTCTTCGATCGCATCCTGACGCGGTTGACCACGGTTGGCGCTCTCTATCTGGTCGCGGTCTGCCTGTTGCCGCAATTTCTGATCAGCGATTACGGGTTGCCGTTCTATTTCGGCGGCACTTCGATTTTGATCGTGGTATCGGTGACCATGGATACCGTCACGCAGATCCAGTCGCATCTGCTGGCGCATCAATACGAAGGGCTCATTCGTAAGAGCAAGGTGAAGGGACGTCGGTGAAACTCATTCTGCTGGGTCCCCCGGGCGCGGGGAAGGGCACGCAGGCGCAGCGTCTGCGTGACCGTTACGGTATTGCACAAATCTCCACCGGCGACATGCTGCGCGCCGAGGTTGCCAAGGGCTCGCCGATCGGCCTCGAAGCGAAGGCGGTCATGGAAGCCGGCCACCTCGTCTCCGACGACATCATTGTCCGCATGTTGGGCGGGCGGATCGAGCAGCCGGATTGCGCCAAAGGATTTACCCTCGACGGCTTCCCGCGCACGGTGCCGCAGGCGGTCGCGCTGGATAAGCTGCTCGCCGAGAAGCAGATGAAGCTCGACGCGGTGATCGAGCTGAAAGTCGATGATGCGGTGCTGACCGACCGCATCGCCGGCCGCTTCACCTGTGCGAATTGTGGTGCGGGCTACCACGACACCTTCAGGCCGCCGAAACGTCCAGGCATTTGCGACGTGTGCGGCCGCAACGAGTTCATCCGCCGCGCCGACGACAACCGGGAGACGGTGATGGCCCGGCTTGCCGCCTACCACAGCCAGACCGCGCCAATCTTGCCGCACTACGCAGCGCAGGGGAATTTACGCCAGGTGGACGGCATGGCGGACATCGACGCGGTCACCAGGCAGATTTTCGCAGTACTGGACTCTCTGGGCTGAGTGGCCAGCCCTGGCGCCACCGCCGACGCGCGCGCCTGGCTGGACGAGGCCGATCGCCTGCAGCACGCGAAGTTGCTCGCCCAGTCGGTGCAGTGTTACCGGGAGGCGCTGGCGCGGGATGCGTCGCTGTTTGACGCCTGGTATGGCCTCGGCTTTGCTCTGGGGGCGCTGGAGGAACATGGCGCGACGATCGACGCTTTGCGCGCCGCACTGGCGATGCAGCCGGATGCTGCCCGGCTGCGGGTCAACCTTGGCGAATCGCTGTTTGCTTTGGGCCACGTGTCCGACGCAGTGCGCGAGTACGAACGCGCCGCTGGCATGGGCGATCCCGAGGCGCGCGAACTGGCTTTGCGGAACATCGCCTGCATTGCTCCAGGCGACCCGGCGCTGGACAACCCCGCGGTTTTGCGCGCCCGGCAGCGATGGGCGGACTCGGCATCGATCCAGCCGGCCAATCCCAGTCGGCAGCGAAACGGAAAGTTGCGGCTCGGCTACCTGAGTTCGTTCTTTGGAGCACGCAACTGGATGAAGATGTTCATGGGGGTCATCAACGCCCATGACCGTGAGCGGTTCGAGGTGCACCTGATCGCCACGGGCGACCCGCCGTCGGCGGCGGCCGGCTACCGCGATCACCCAGACGACCGGATCTGGGAGATCGGCGACATTTCCAACGCTGAACTGGCCGGTCACATTGCCGATGCCCGGCTCGACATTCTGGTCGATCTGAACGGTTACAGCGACCTCGCCCGAATGCCGGTCCTGCTGCATCGCGCCGCTCCGATCCAACTCTCGTGGGCCAACATGTATGCGACGACCGGGTTCCCGACGGTCGATTGCGTGATCGGCGATTCCTGGACTATCCCGCCGGAGGAAGAGCGGTTCTGCGTCGAGCGGGTGCGCCGGGTGCCGCACACCTATCTGGCGTTCGACGTGTTCTACCCGGTCCCCGACGTGGCGCCGCCACCCTGGGCGAGCACCGGTCATGTCACGTTTGGCAGCTTAATGTCGGCATACAAGATCACCGAACAGGTGATTGAATCCTGGTCACAAATCCTGCACGGCGTGCCACGCTCCCGCCTGCTGCTGCGGAATCGCGCGCTGGGCCAGGCATCCAATCGTGCGGACTTCCTGGCGCGGTTCGAGGCCAACGGCATCGATGCGGCACGGCTGACGCTGGAGGGCGGCGGCGAGCATCTCGACTTCCTGCGTACCTACGATCGCATCGACATCGCGTTGGACGCTTTTCCCTATAATGGCGGCACCAGCACGGCCGAGGCACTCTGGCAGGGCGTCCCGCTGTTGACCGTCAACGGCGATCGCTGGGCGTCGCGCACCAGCCGCTCGATCCTGATGGCAGCAGGACTGGACCATTGGGTGGCCGCTGACCGGAAAGGGTTCGAGGCAATGGCGATCCGTCTGGGCCTGGCGCCCGAAGGATTGGCGGCATCGCGAGCCGGTCTGCGCGCGAAAGTCGCCGCGAGCGCGGCATGCGACACGGTAGGGCTGTGCCGGGTGTTGGAAGCGATATATTGTCAGGAGCTTGCCCTGAAGCTTTGATTTTCCAACGTATTCCCTCGTAACGCCAACCGTCGCCCGGCTCTCGATGGCGCGCCGCCAGCGAGGGCCCCAGTCATGCGCCACGGCACCGTCATCGACCCTGCATCCTCTTTCATCTGTGTTTGAATCACGACCTCGCCGCGCGGATTGGCCTTGCCGTTCTCTCTCCATTGCGCCGTCGCAATAGGAAGAAATGAACACAGATGCACACAGATGAAAGAGGATAAACACGGATGCATCGTGCGGTAGCCGCCGCTCGGGTCACGTCTTGCGGCGTCGTTGTCAGCCAAAATTCCCGCTGACCCTCGCCTTCAATATGCCCGCCATGTATCATCCATTTGTGCAGACTGATCCGCGTCGGTCAGCGCAGGCCTTGAAATCCGTCCCGCGACTGCCAAACTGCGCACACAGCGATTGACCCGGCCAATTCGCCGTGTATAGTCCGCCGCCTTGGCGCACTCCCCGCATGGGGCAGTGCCGCTTGCGCATTTCCTCGGTGGATGACGGCCTGATGTCGTCCCGGGACCGACAGGAGTACTGGGCGTGGCACGTATCGCCGGTGTGAATATCCCAACCAACAAGCGTGTATTGATCGGACTCCGCTATATCTACGGCATCGGACCGAGCAAAGCCGCTGAAATCTGCACCAAGCTGCGTATCCCCGATGACCGCCGGGTGAACCAGCTCTCCGACGACGAAGTGCTGCGCATCCGCGAACTGATCGACCGTGAATATCAGGTCGAGGGCGATAAGCGGCGTGAAGTCGCGATGAACATCAAGCGGCTGATGGACCTCGGCTGCTACCGCGGTCTGCGTCACCGCAAAGGCTTGCCGGTGCGCGGCCAGCGCACGCATACCAACGCACGCACCCGTAAAGGCAAAGCGGTTGCGATCGCGGGCAAGAAGAAAGTCACCAAATAGGGACACCCCATCTGTTCGGATAGTCTGTTTGGATTTTGGCGACCGCGCGATCATCACTGCGTGCGGCAAATAAATGGAGCACAATAGACAATGGCGAGACCCGCCGCGGCAGCGCGCCCGCGCCGCAAGGAAAGAAAGAACATCACCTCTGGTGTGGCGCACGTCGCCGCGACCTTCAACAACACCGTGATCACCATCACGGACGCTCAGGGCAACGCCATCGCGTGGTCCTCCGCCGGCAGCCAGGGCTTCAAGGGCAGCCGGAAATCCACCCCCTATGCCGCTCAGGTTGCTGCCGAAGATGCCGGCAAGAAGGCTCGCGAGCATGGCATGGAAACGCTGGACATCGAGGTAAGCGGACCGGGCTCGGGACGCGAAAGCGCGCTCAGGGCTTTGCAGGCGGTCGGCTTCCAGGTCGGAGCGATCCGCGACATGACCCCGATCCCGCATAATGGCTGCCGGCCACGGAAGCGGCGGCGGGTCTGATTTTTCCGTCCTTGCCCATGCTCGGGGCGCCCATGCTCGGGACGCCCATGCTCGGGACGCCCATGCTCGGGACGGACATCGCGTTGGCGGCCGCTTGCCGCCGCCTTTTGGATAGCGCCGGCCGTAGATGGCGTGAACAATATCAGGTGTGACATGAGACAGAGCGCGGTCATTCAGCGGAACTGGCAGTCACTGATCAAGCCCGAGAAACTCGAGGTCGAGCCGGGCGCCGATCCCGCCCGCATGGCCACCATCATTGCCGAACCGCTGGAGCGCGGTTTCGGCATGACCCTGGGCAATGCGATCAGGCGGATTTTGCTGTCGTCCTTGCAGGGCGCAGCGGTGACGGCAGTGCAAATCGATGGTGTTTTGCACGAATTCAGCTCCATCGCCGGGGTACGCGAGGACGTCACCGACATCGTGCTGAACATCAAGCAACTGGCGCTGCGGATGCACGGCGAAGGGCCGAAGCGCATGACGCTGTCGGCTGTCGGTCCCGGGGAGGTCAAGGCGGGTCAGATCCAGGCTGGCCATGATATCGACATCATGAACCCGGAACTGGTGATTTGCACACTCGACGACGGCGCCAAACTGGGCATGGAGTTCACCGTCAATTTGGGCAAGGGCTACCAGCCCTCCACTGTGAACCGGCCGGAGGATGCGCCGATCGGATTGATCCCGGTGGATTCGATCTATTCGCCGGTGCGCCGGGTGTCGTATCGCGTCGATCCGACCCGCGTCGGTCAGGTCACCGACTACGATAAGCTGCTGTTGACGGTAGAAACCAACGGTGCGGTAACGCCGGAGGATTCGGTAGCGCTGGCCGCCCGCATCCTGCAGGATCAGTTGCAGTTGTTCATCAACTTCGATGAGCCGCAGCAGATCCGTTCCGAGGAGCCGCGCGATGACCTGCCGTTCAACCGCAATTTGTTGCGCAAGGTGGACGAGTTGGAGTTGTCGGTGCGCAGTGCCAACTGCCTGAAGAACGACAACATCGTCTATATCGGCGATCTGGTGCAGAAGTCGGAACAGGAGATGTTGCGCACGCCGAACTTCGGCCGCAAGTCGCTGAACGAGATCAAGGAGGTGCTGACCTCCATGGGCCTGTCGCTTGGCATGACCGTGCCGACCTGGCCGCCGGAAAATATCGAGGAACTGGCAAAGCGGCTGGAAGAGCCGTTCTGATTAGCCGGGGCTGAGCCTGTAGGGGATTGAAACCATGCGTCACGGGGTTGCCGGCCGGAAGCTCGGCGTTACGTCCACCCATCGCCAGGCGATGTTCCGCAACCTCGCGCATGCGCTGCTGAAGCATGAGCAGATCACTACGACGTTGCCGAAGGCCAAGGAACTGCGCCCGGTGGCGGAGAAGCTGATCACGCTTGGCAAAAAGGGCGGGTTGGCGAACCGGCGGCTGGCGCATGCGAAATTGCGCGATGACGTGATCGTCAACAAGCTGTTCGGAACGCTGGCCGAACGTTACAAGAACCGCGCCGGCGGGTATTGTCGGGTGTTGAAGGCCGGTATTCGTTACGGCGATGCTGCCGATATGGCGGTGATCGAACTGGTCGAACGCGATGAGTCGGCCAAGGGATTGGACAGCGGGCCGGTGCAGGCGAACAACGAGGACGACACC
>Ga0187867_10001217_pt1 | contig 22348 bp, 24 predicted proteins | sample June2016WEW_13_1_FD_132976 | JGI IMG/M metagenome (GOLD analysis project Ga0187867, IMG submission 132976) | Peatland microbial communities from SPRUCE experiment site at the Marcell Experimental Forest, Minnesota, USA - June2016WEW_13_10 | ecosystem: Environmental > Terrestrial > Soil >...
ATGAGATCGGCAATTACCATCGCAGCAGTTGTGCCATTGGTCATGCCCCAAAACCCAAATCCAGCTGCCACGTATATGTTTTCTTGAGATGTCATGCCTATAAGGGGCAGACCATCTTCAGTAGTGCTATCTTTATTGGACCACCGGTATCCAATAAACTTAACTTTAAGATGTTGGCGCGCGTAGGTTTCAAGCCTGCTATAGTAAATAATTTTATCAGCTACATCGACTGGACTATGTTCTCCAGCAACGATGATCAATTTCCCCTTATTTGTAGGTGTAGCCCGGTAGGTGTGTACAGGATTGAAGTCTATGAACATTCCATCCGGGAAATTTCCATCAATATATAATCCTAACACGTAGGATCTCTCAAAGTGCAAATGTTTGTAAAGTAAATCGGGGTCATATACTGGTTTATGTGTTGCAACTATGACTTTATCGGCCATTATTGAGCCCTGGTCGGTAATTACTTCTTTTATTTTCCCATTATTGACGGTTATGGCACTGGTTTTCTCAAAAATATAACTACCTTCGCCTACTATATCTTCTGAAAGAGCCAGGAAATACTTACGAGGATGGAATTGGGCCTGGTTCTCATATTTGATGGCTGGACCAGTTTTAAAAGGTAAAGGTGCCTTTTCGGTATAAGAAACTGGAAGCCCCAATTTTTTTGTAGCTTCAAATTCACTCTTAAGTTCATCAACTTTTTCATCAGACTCGTTATAAATGTAAAGAGGAAGACGGTGAAATTCACAGTCAATCCTCTGCTTTCTGATAATATCAGCTACCTTTTCAACTGCCTTAATGCTAGAATTAGCAAATTCTTGGGCTTTGGATTGACCTAAATTTGAAATGAGTTTATTGTAAATCAAATTGGGTCCCATGCTTATCTTAGCTGTGGTTCCAAGTGTTACTCCTTTTACAATCCGATCTTCTTCTATTACTGCTACAGCATGACCTGCCTCCTTTAGCAGTTTTGCAGCGGTTATACCAACAGTGCCACCTCCTAGTATCACCACATCGACTTTTAATCGTTTGTCAAGTTTAGGGAACTTTTTATAAGGGGACATTTCTAACCAGACTGGGAATCCCTCTCTATGACTTTTTTCTTCGTTTTCCATCCTCTAACCTCAATTGACTTGATATCATATTGGGTAATAAATTATTTTGGATCTTCCTTTCTAGATTAAACAGATTCTGGTTTACCTATAATTATTTTGGTTCCGTTGCAAAAAGGACTTGGAAATGGCAAATGAATTTTTTTAAAACTACAACAAAATCTCTGCATTAAAATACTAGTTTTGTAAGCTTACTATTTGGCTATCGGCTTGTCTTTGTGGTGGAGAAACAGGATGCAGAGTCGATCCTAATTTCTGTAAATCTTGTATTGATTCAGTATACTCTTAGAATGAAGAGGTTTTATAGCAAAACTCTGCATCAAATATGAATCAAGTTTCAAGCTCTTGGAGATTAAGGGATATGAAGCAAATTTTACAAAAAATCAGGCATATTGTTTAACCAGACAGTTTTTTCACTTCTTATTGTCAGTAAATGCAAAACCGAAATAAACTCGTGAAGAACATTAAAAAAGCATTATTAACTTTGATTTATTTTTTGTATCCAAATTTTTTATCGTATTTTTTATGATTGATTATATCAAGAACTAATACGATAATTTCAATACCTGAACTTCCTGCTGTAAGCGTGTAAAGCATTCTCCAAAAATTAGGAAGCTCTACTCTAAACAAGTTAGTTATTCCATATTTGGTTTTGTATTCAACAGGAATCAGTTTTTTGGCAATTGGTTGTCCATAATGGACATTCTCTTTGATCAATTCCACTTTCTGAAGAAATGCATTTAGGATTACTTCTTCCTGTTTTGAGTCTAATGCTTTGTTCATGAAATTGTAATATGCATCTGCAGCCTCTGGGGAAAGAATTACTCTGAAATGTTTCATAGTTCAAGTCCTTGAAACACTGCCTTTCTTAAATTTTCATTCTTGCTGTGAATCCAAGTTATTCCCTTGAGCCCCACAACAATTTTATTTCCTTGCTCCAGATAATTCAGTATAACCATCAGAGTATTGTGGTTTACTTGTCTTGGCAGCATTTTTTTTAGTTCTGCAATTGTTACAACACTATTTAGGCTATTTTTTAAGGCGTCTTCGACCATAAGAATAGTGTTAAGGGTAGGTGAAGGTCTCGATTTATCGGAATTTAATGCTTCTGTCATTTCTTTATCTCCTGTAGATTTAAAAGAGTCTTTGATTTTTTAATTTTCAGAAGCTTTTATATGTATAATGTTATTAATTAATATCAATTTGTTATTAATTAATAAATAGTTGATATCTACAAATATTTATATTTTTCGACATAAGGTTTTCGTATCGTTATGATTTATAAATTTTCTGAATAGCTACGAGGTTAAAAGGTGTTGTTATGGCGTGGACCTTTTAGTCCTGTTTCAAATTCAGTGCCAGGAATATTATCCATGGGATTGAGAAAATACATAGATTTTATCACAAAATTATGCATGGTTGATATGGTAGAGAAATCAATATCTTTAGACCCTATCAATTAGTTTTATTGTTTTCTCTGGTAGCATCTTCGCTTCACTTGCTTCAGCGAGATCTTCACCTATAGTTACCATAAACTGTATATACTTACTTTCTTTCTTCTGTCTTTCGTATATATCGGGATTATCCCACGCTTCCTTAAGTAATTCAGTAGCATGATGGCATATCATAAGCGCAATCGGTTTTGGCATCTTGGGGTAGCGATCCAAAAATTGTTGTTTAGATTCGTTTATACTTTCTAAAAATTCTACAAAAGATTTGGTTTTTATTTCTTCATCCTTTTTTATTCGCTCTAGATCTCCTTGAAATCGAGCTTCCATCCGCCTAATTTCCTCATTTATTTTTTTTTCAGCAATTTCTTTTTCCCCTTTTAATCTAAGTAATTCAGCTTGATTTTGCTTCTGCCATTCAACTGATTCTTGCTTTATGGTATTAATAAAATTAGCCAAAAATTTTCCAAACGCCATATCTGTTGACATAATTTATCTCCGAAAATCTTTTAAATTATCATAAACATTATTTTTATTAGACTTTATGAGTATTTTATATAAGTCATGAAGCTCATCAAATTTCACTTCATCGATATAAGCTACAATTGATTTATTTATCTCATCCAACAGACGTGGGGGGATGTCCCGCTTATGTTTAAAAAGCAATTTGTTAACTTCATTAGCTAACTCGTGCGTGTTTTCCTTTTGTAGTATTTTGGCTTTCATGGTCCGATTATTTGTTGCTTTATCAGCATATTCTTCTCTTAAAGCCGTGTATTTTTTTTCTTGACGTTCAATACGGTTACTATTAGATATCCATGTATAAGCATTATACATGCACCATAATATTAAGAATAAGAATAACCAGTCAAACAGATCCATGTCTACCATTCCATAATATTAAGCTGAACACAAACTATTCAGGCAACATAATTTAACTCCTAAAAATAAATTAAAGTTTTCTGTACTGTATGTATGTGATATGTTAGTATCATTTATTCTAGATACTTGATAAGGTGGGATAAATATCAATGACACTACTGCAATGATAAAAATAAATATAATACTTAAGTAAGCTAACGGGTGCGGTCTGTTTTTACATAAAGTCCCTTTATATCTAAAATTACATTTTCATAAAGTTGTTTCAGCTCTTCAATTAAAGGCATACTCTATTTCCTTTACCAAGAAATTTAGTTCTGTATCACCTACCTAGGATGAAATTACCATATTAGAAAGATATTTTCTGCAGCATTGTACCTAGGTTTTGCAAAATCTGTCCCTTTTTCGCATTTCTAGTGCTTGCTGTTCTTTAATAAGTTCTTTTAATGTTGGTGGGACTATACATAAACTCTCACAATTCTTATTATCAGCAATGTACATGGGCTTTTTTTATATAGCAATTATTATTTGTATATATCTATTTTCTCTGCTTTTTGCCACTACAAAAAATAGGACTTATCGTTTTGATGATATGGAAAAATAAGAAACAGAATATTTGTCTATAAACTAGTGACTTTGTCTTAATTTAAAGGTATTCTATAGAGCCGAAATATATTATTTTAATGAAAAAAGCCAAGATGAAAAATTATACTGGATCTCTCGGTTATTCGATCAGTACAAGGCAAAAGATGTTCATTGTATCGGATATATCCGTCAATACTTCGATAGGATAGCCGTTATTTTTTACCGTGCTGTAAACGTCTATACCACAGCTTTCCATTGATGGTCTGGCAATCGTTGGATTCCTGCAATCTTTTAGTGTGCATTCAGGGCAAAGCTGACAGTGACCCCCGCTCAGCGCAAAAGCCTTATAATACCCAGCAAGGAAGATATCTCTCTCAAGCGTGTTGATCACCTTTGTGCTATCCCTTGTGATGACCTTTATCCTATTTAGCCGGTCTTCCGTAGCTTTGTCGATATTTGGAGAAAAATGTACTAAAAGCGCGTATTCATAGCAATCTACCAGTTCCCTAGTCTCTTGATGTGTAGGTGAATTAGGTGGACAGCAAAGGCTTTTGTTATACTCCGGACATCCATACTTGCACTTCCATCTGGTCCACGCCGCTGTGACTATACTATATGTCTTAATAATCTTAGCATCGTAGGCGCCCAGCTTGACAGCCATCTCAACGAATTTCGGGTATTTTTCCAGATTACTCACTCCTGACAGTTAGTCCTTTCTGTAATAGTTATGATTCTTAATTTTTTAAAAAACTTATTCTCAAATATTGAAATGGGAATAACATCTCTAAGCTAAAGACTCAAAAAATAAATAAGACAATATCGATTACATTAAGGAATATTATTGCCCTGAAAATTAAGTGACCAAACCTTTAAACTTATGTATGGAAAATACATCAATCAACATGAAATTAACAACGATAAAATATTGATTGTGTAGTTAGTGCGATAATAAAACCGATGCTTTAAAGCCTATTTTTCCCTAACAGTTTAACTCGTTCTGCTAACAGATTGAGCGATTCCTGCTTTTAATGTAGAAGAAAAAGATATAGAATAAATTAGCAATTGCAGAAAATAAACACAATTCACATACTAAAGAAGCATGATCGTTAGAAATTAAGATGGCGAACCAGAAAGCAAATTACCAAAACTTCCACCAAGGTTTTTTATTATTTTCAGGAAATAGCTTAATGTTTAGTCTACTATTTTCCTTGGGTATCAACTCATAGGCCAGAAAGTCGTCAAAAATTTTTTGAGTTGCATGTATGGAATGATAGGCACGCACGTAGGCTACAGTCATTGCAGTGAAGCTCGCTTGATTCTCTTTCACATTATTTTCTCCTTCATCTAACGATCTCTTTTGAATGTAACCTCTACAAAAAAGTATTACATGAAAAAATTTACACAGTAGGGAGGTGAATAACGTTTTGCAGAACAGATCAAAAAACTTTAAGTATCAAAGTAGGTACTGTTGATTAGTACACCTTCAACAGTATCTTCCTACACAATTCATAACGCACTTTGATTTCCATAATAGTTCATTTTTGCAACGCTCAGATCCATCCCATGATAGACTCTATATCCACTTTTTTCACCACAAAAACAGAGTCCTGAGTCACAAAGTAAGATCACAAAACTGATATTCTACTGCAGTGATTTTGCTATAAAAACTGTGCATCAGTAAAAACAATAAAATCTCGTTTTGTATGAAAGAAAAGGATGGAGAATAGTTATTTTTGTAGAACGGTCAGTGCACTGCCAAATTATGCTTATTGGATTAATAACAGATCTATTAATTATAACCCTACTTTGCATATGATTGAACTTTTCCATATTGTGTAATTAGAGTCTTTATAACATCTTGTGGGATCACCCAAAATTATCATTAATATCAATTGTAACTGGCTGAAAAATATTTATTTTTCTTTAAGAGCAAAGTCAATAAAAGTTTTCATGAGTAAAATAATGTTAAAGAGATTTTAATTTTCGCTATATTTAAATGCATAGAAGTTTATCAAAATTCTCTAGAATATATTAATGTTTTATAAATCAATGTTGATGTTTTAAGAAACTTACTTGATTGGCTATTGAAATTCCAGAATTAAGAGATAATCAGTAATCTCATTATAACAAGAAAAATATTCAATAGTTAGCAGAATAGGTAAAATAATCACGTTATGCCAATTGGGTTCGAAATGGATTCTATAGATAATTGAAAAAAAGGAGGATCTCATCATTTGCAACAAGAATGAATCTGATCAGGATCATGAATCTCTATTATGTACTGTGTCTGATATCGATCAAATAAGCTGTCTGAAGACTTCACTGCATGAGAAACCTAAAATTTATGCATTTATTTTATATGGAAATATTAATCGCGATATAAAACTTGCTAATTTCGTTAATGAAAAAGGGAATTTTTTAGATTCAATTACTGATGATAATTGTCTTACAATTGTATTCGAAAATCCAATAAATTGGGGGAAATACTGGAGAGATAAATGGAGTTCTAGACTTGGTTCATCGTATGCACAATTTATTATAGAATGGGAAAAATTGGATAAAGAACACAGAAATATCTCATATGAGATTGCTCGTAAATTTGGGATAAAAAATTCAGAAATCCCTTGTATAATATTTACTGATGAAAATTTTAAATTTATTGACGGAAATTTGCAAAAAAAAATATTAGTTTTAGGAATTATAGATGACGAAAATAGCTATGAAAAGTTTTTTATAGATATTTTTGACAGTGTTAATAAAGTACTTAAAATGAAATTATCATCAGGTGATAGTATTAATAAATTACGAAGCATATTAATTCCTATAAAAATTAAATGGAATATAAAAATCACCTGTAAGAAAGTAGGTAGAGCGGCAAATGATGTTATAACTCTTTTGTATCCAGTTATCGTAATAATTAAAAAATTTTTAGAAGCAGGATCTTAATCACATGATCTCCACTTTGAGGCGAGTTCAAATCTATCAGAACGTGCTTCGTATAAAGATGGTTTAATTTTTTCCCAAAGTAACATTATAATATATTCAAGTGCTTTAGCTGAGTGTATTGCCACTTCACTAAATTTTTCACCCTCTATTTTAGTTAGCATTTTCCGAATAGTTTCACGTCTCTGTAAAATAGGTGGATGAGTATCCGAATCTACATTTACCGAACAATTTTTTACTATAGAAATACTTTTTTCAAGGATATCCATGATGCTAAAGAAAAGATCTATTCCAGCATATGAAAGTACGAGAGATAGGTATTTTTTTTTCTTCATAGAAGTCATTGCTAGTGTCATGCCTAATTCATCAGCAGAAAATTCCGCTACCCATTTGAAACATATTTCAAAAAACTCTATATTACCTTTATGCCTTTTTTCCGATTTACTGCCATTAACATGATTTAAAATTAGATGGGAATACTCATGTCCCATTACAAATAATTCCATAGAATCTCTAAATACTGATGTAAGACTATAGAAAGGTTCATCTAATAAATATGATGGAGCATGTCCTGGAGCTCCCATAAAAAGGTATGCAAAAAACAATTCTTTGAGCCTTTGGGCTGCTTCTGGATGATTACTTAAATGATTATCAATTTCTTTGAAATCCATTATCGGCTCTACTCCACCGTTTGTTACTTTCAGTGGCAAGGATTGTGCAATAACTTGTGCAACTAAATGTGCAAAAATGGTAAATTGATCTTCAAAAGCTACTATATACTCGACAGCATTAGGAACCTTAATTGCCATTGCATTCACTCTGCCAGAAGGAATAGTACCAATTAAAGGAAGCTTAGGTAGAATAGATCGAGTCTCTCCATCATATATTGGAGTCTCCCTAATAGAATCTTCTATTTCTTTAGATAAATCTTGCAAAATAGGATACATAACTGGACTTTCGAAAACAGTCGGTAAATCGATATCTTCTAAAGGTGGTAAACCATATCGATCAATCATATGTCGCATTCCAGGCATTCCATACAACTGTTTTTTTTGTTCCTCGATAGCTTTGGAATACTTTTGATATCTTTCTGTCTTGATTTCTTCTGGATCTCTAAAATCTTTATAATATTCTCTTTGTTTTTTTTCCAAATACTCTGATGCGGTTTTATCAAACATCTTTCACTCCAAAAGACGATTTTATTGGCAGACTGTTTTGGGCAGATTCTAAACATTTTCTATGGGTGGCTTATTTGTTTCGTGCAGTTATCTTTGTAATTGAAAGTTGGAATAATATTTAGCACTTTTGGGTATATTTCTTCTGGATTGTTACAATCATCACTAAATTGTGCTTTATACTAAACTATTCCGCTCTGAATATTTTCACATAACTTGGAGTTTCCTTTTAACCTATAACTCAATAATTCATTTTGAAGATGATTGAAATGGACATATCAGAAAAATCATTAGAATATGTGCTATTGCTCACGAAAATGTATTGAGAAACAAATTTTTTAACATTTAATTTAATTTGAATGAGAAATGACGTGGAAGCGGACGCATTGGTGTACTCTTGAATAATGTCGATGCGCTAGTAGAACAAGACGATTTATCTACAACCTGAGTAACAAAACATACTGGTACTATTGCAATTGCTCTAGTTTAAGTAGGAGCCTATCTATAAGAGCCAATCTTTTGCTTACTTGAAGGAAGGCAGATGAAAGATTATTACGAAATACGTGCAAATATGTTAAAAAGTATAATGTGCATGTTTTATAATATATATTCAAAAATATAGTAATCAATCATTCCCAATATTTTATAAGATTTTGGAAGTAATTATCTTATAATCTGACGTAAAAACAGACTTTGTTTTATATGCACTAACGTAATTATTGATCTATTTATCTGATTCTAAAAAATTATTTCAGGAACTACTTGACGAATGATATTTCTGCGATGTTCCTACCAACGGAATGTGAGATATAAGAAACCTAGTGTTAATATACAGGTGATGGGCATGAATATAGAAAAAAATCCCTTTCTAAGAAAATTAAGGTCCTTGCAAAAAATTACGACGGCTAAAAACTATAGATGTTCATCTTGCGCAGAGAGAGTGGAAAACCGCTTTTTAAGGAAATTAAGATTTTGGCAAAAAGTTACAATGGTCAAAGATTTTAGGTGTCCGGTTTGTGGAGAGAGAATAAACAAAGGTGAATTCAGAAATGAACTGTTCATGCGAGAATTCAAGATTTCTGGGCTGTGCCAAGAATGTCAGTATACAGTTTTCGGATATAAGGTAGCATGGTGATATGTCAGTTTTGAGACTTAGGAAATTCAGAGATTTTAACACAAAAACCATGGTTTTTAGTTTCTTCTATAACTCATGGAGCATATGAATCTTATAGAACACCTGGAGCCCCTGGAACACTTAGAATTAATTTATCAAAGTATTTTGTAGAATGACAAAGACACTGGCTATTTTTGCAGCTAGTCCTTCTTAGATTATCAATGGCATCAACGGTAGTTAGTGCTGTACTGTCAATTATATACTTTTATTCACAGTACTTATGAAAAACAAATAATTTATCTTTATCAACATTCGTTTATATAATGATAAGTTGTTTCAATTTGTGAGCATCAGTGACCATTATTTCCCCCCATTTAATGGCACCAATCCTATTATTTAATAAATTGATGTCAATTTAATTTCTTGCTTCTTTTTTTCTCAACTAGATGAAAAAGGGAGAACATCTTTATTCTTTTTCTATACAGAGTTTTGGTGTCAAAAACTCTGCTTTTTCCCATTTAGCGAAAATTTAGAAAGTTTCAACAGAAAAGTAATTCGTTTGAGTAAGCTAAGCGAGTAAAGCGGATCGTGCACCATAAAGCCGAAGGAAAATGGCAAAACTTGGGTTGAAATTACTTATTTTTGCTCTCTTCCAGTATCTGTTCGATTGGCTCCTTTAGAGATGGAATATCTTTCTTTATGGTGCTCCAAATAATGGGAAGATCTACCACAAAGTATCCGTGAACTACTTTGTCGCGGATTCCTGCCATAAACTTCCATGGAACTTCTGAATATTCATTTTTCAGAGTACCAGGAATATTCTTTGCTGCTTCTCCAATGATTTCCAGGGATTTCATCACGGCGTATATTGTTTTCTTATCGCCGGAAAATTCATTAAATTCCATTCCTTTGACGAATTCCTCTATATCATCAATAGAACCTAGAATATCCAGCAAAAATTGAGTGGAATCCCGACTGTAAGTCATAGAGATATAACCTCATTAAGAATTTGTTTTTCAATATTCTGTTTGAGCCCGGTTCTTGTTACTAGGTCTACTTTTACTCCCAGGAGATCACCGAGATAGTATTCAAGTTCGATGTATTTCAGGAGACCAGGTATTTTATCAAATTCTACCAAAACATCGAGATCACTATCCTTAGTCTGCTCCCCACGAATATAAGACCCAAAAATTCCAAGATAGCTTACGCTATATTTTTCTCTTAACTCGGGTAGATGTTGTTTTAATATCTTAATAAAAAATTCTGAATTCCTTAGCTCTTGAGAAGGCATTGTCTATTAAGTCCTCCAAACATCTCCATACCAATATGGTAGAACAGTAAATTTATAGCTAACAAGAATATGCACAATATCTATTATATCTACTTGTCATTTTCGCAAGTTAGCTGTCTGATGGCCTATCCCTAAAGCTTTATAAATTCTAATCTATCAATTATAACTGCCTTTGTATAATTTTATTTCATCAGACAAAACAGGATTCTTTTTCCGCTACTTTCAGAGATACATAGGTTTTGCTATAAAACCTATGCATCAATTGGACTTATTATCAATTTTATCCTATATATTTTTGCAACGGAATCCCCTTCCAGAATAGAAGTTCCCTTTATCTTTAATCCACACATTGTTTTTTTCCAGGTTTTTTATTGTTTTGTTTAAAACAGTCTAACAGAAAATTCTCCACCACTTTTGATAGTAAAGGCTGCTGCTCCTCTGTGACCTCCTCCACCATATTTCTGCGCTATCTCAGCACAGTCTGTAGAGTCTGATCTAAGTGACACCTGGACCATATCATTCATCATCTGCCACATGACGGCTATATCATTATTCTGGTTTTTGGTAAACATACTCTCCAAGGGCGCTAGCATCGGTTGTAGTATTGATGAGTCGTGCTTTCAGTCCGTGAAAGTTGATATCTATGCCCCTTTCGAATGCTTTCTCAATTCTAACTTTCCGGACATCTGTGAGTGCATGCCCAACTCTCAGGTAGAGTTCAACTTTTTCATTTTTATTATCACACGATGCCAACAAATCTTTCCAGTCTGCATCTTCAGGGGAATGAAGAAGAATTGGGCAAGCTCCCGTAAAAGCTGAAATTACTTCTTTCTTATCTCCGAATTGCCATACGTCTCGCTTTGAAATGTACTCAACTGCTGTAGGAAGTGGATGACTGCTTCTAAGATATTCCCATGTAAGCTGGGAAGCAGCTTTTGTGATATCCCGTTTTCCAAGAATGTTCGAATCCCACAATTCCTTATTTTCTTCCATTGCCGTCTTGTGGTGATCTATCCATATGAGTTTTTGTCCTGTTATTTCTGCAAGAGTTCCCATATCAGTAAACGTGAAATCAAGAACGTATACTTCATCAGCTTTTTCTATTTCTTCTTTTTTCCATGTAGCGCCATTGTATTGCACCGCAATGCACCGTATCTGATTGACGGTGACGTCTTCCATCGACTCCCTGACCTGAGCTGCTGAGCACTGACCATCAAGATCATCGTGATGATATATAATAATCATTTTTTCTACTCCTTTAGTGAATACCACATATTGGACTCGCTGTATCCTATAAGTTCAGCCATTTTTATTAGCAGATTGAAGTTAATATAAAAATCAATTGAATTTAAGGCATGTTTCACGGCTGATTTTCTAAACGGCATTAGATCATTATCATAAAGCTCTTTGGCTTCTTCTTTTGTTAGATTAATATTGATTTCTTCATCGTCTTTGATTACAAGAATATTTCACTTCATAGTACTTTAAGAGAGAATTCGAATATTTTCTCTTTTTTGAAGCCTATGTATTGCATTTCAGAACGTTTTTTGTAATAAAATCCATGAATATCCTAAGTTCCATCTGAAATGAGAAGCTTCGTTGGTCTATGACTCATGGAACTCATGGGACTCGTAGAACATGTGAAGCTCATGGAACACTTGAAATTAACTTACCTACTTGTTTTCTGTTATCAATTTTCTATTTTGGTCCAAATATTTTAATTATCTTAACCCTAAGATGCACATGCATTGTATGAAAATTTCCATATCAGCAAAACTATAAGTCATATTTTTTTGTAGTGATAAAAAGCAGAGAAAATAGTTATATATAAATAATTATAGACATATAAAAAAAAGCCCATGTATATTGTGGATAATAAAAAACTTGAGAGCATGTGCATAGTCCCACCAACATCAAAAAAGGAACAAAATTTCAGACTTTAGGTATACTGCCACGAAAAATATTTTCAAATATGATATTTCATCCTAGTTAGTTGATACAGAACTAAATTTTCTTGGTAAAGGAAATAGATTATGTTTTTAATTGAAGAGCTGAAGCAACTTTATGAAAATATAATACTAGACGTAAAAAGACTTTATGGAAAAGCAAAACCGCATCCGTTGGGTTACTTAATTATTATATTTATTTTTATCGTCGCATTAATATCATTGATATTTATCCCACCGTATCAAGTATCTAAAATAAATGATACTAACATTACAGAAAAAGCCAAGCAAGAAAATCAAGATAGAGCTACTTTAGCTCAAATATTTGGCGGCGTAGCTCTTGGTATTGGACTTTACTATACATGGCGACGAATTACGATTGCCGAAGATGAGCTAAAAACTACAAAAGAAAATCTGGAAGTTTCTAAAGAAAGCCAGATTACCGAGCGTTTCACTAGGGCTGTTGGTCAATTAGGGGCTACTGATCAATCCGGAGATCCAGCGACCGAGATTCGATTAGGTGGAATATATGCTCTTGAAAGAATTGCAAATGAATCAGTAAAGGACTATTGGCCAATTATGGAAATTTTAACTGCTTATGTAAGAAAGAATTCTAGTTCTGACAATAGATTAAAAGAAAAACCTATTGAAAGTAAAGCTATAGCCAAAGTTATGCAATCTAACCAAAATATAAATAATCAATATTCTAAAGGACGAAATGAATATTCTAAAAAACGAAACATACCATTAGATATTCAAGCAATCCTTGCTGTAATTAGAAGACGTAAACATTATTTATATCATGGAGAGTCTAACCCTTTAAATTTGGAAATGACTTGTCTTCAAGGAGCTTATCTCAAAGATGTTCACCTTGAAGGAACAAACCTTAGATATGCTAATCTTGAAGGAGTAAACCTTAGAGACTCTCATCTTGAAGCAGCAAGCCTTAGGCATGCTAATCTTGAAGAAGCTCATCTTTATGGAGCTAATCGAAAAAGCCGACCTTTCTTTTGCTAACCTTATCAGAGCTACACTTGACGATGCTCACCTGAATGAAGCTGACCTTGAAGGAACTAACCTTGAAAAAGCTGATTTAAGGGATGCTCATCTGAAAGGATCTTATCTTAGTGGTGCTAATCTTGAAGGAGCTAATCTTGAAGGAGCTAATTTAAAAGGAGCTAATCTTATGGTAGCTAATCTTGAAGGGGCTGATCTTGAAAAGGCTAGAAATTTAAAAATCTACCATCTTAAAGTGGTAAAAACACTTTATAATACAAAATTAGATGAAGACCTTCGTAAGCAATTAGAAAAAGCTTTTCCAGAAAAATATCTGGAACTTGTTAAAAAATCTGATTCTATAAATTACTATTAGTTTTAATCACTATTTTGATAAAATTTTAATTATAACATTGATGCATACAGAGTTTTTGTGATAAAATCTATGAATTTCCTAAATTCCATCAGTAATAAGAAAACATTCCTGATATATTACTCATGGAGCTCATGGTACCCATAGAACATCTAGAGCTCATGGAACATCTGGAACTAATTAACCAAAATAACATTTGTAAATAGAAATAGAAGGGAAGAAATAATTATATAGATCCTGCAGCATGCCGAAAGTTCTGGAATGTGCAATTGATTCTGTACTTTTTTCTTCTACATTAAAAACAGAAATTGCCCAGTCTGTTAATAAAATGAGTTAAAGTTAGGGAAAAATAAGTTTTAAAGCATCGGTTTTATTATCTCACTAACCACACAAATAATTTATTATTGTTGTTAATTTTATGTTGATAAATGTAGTCTCCATGCATAATTTAAAAGGGTTGGTCACCTAATTTTCCAGGGCAATAATGACATTCCTTAAAGTAGCCATTATTTCCCTATCTCTTTTTTGAGCCTTCAGCAATTGCCCTTAATTAGTACTGTAATCACATAAACGGTATAGGTCTCACGTTCCTAGCGTCTTCCAATCTATAATCTTGATAGAGCAACTCTTCTAATTTTTATTTAGAAGGAATGTCTAATTCGATCTCTCTTCCTGAAGCACTCTGCCCTTTTCGGAGAGCGACTTCTTTAATCATACCAATCATAATTAATTCAGCAATAGAGTTTGCTACAGTTGTCCTAGCCCTGCAGTTTTCTCAGTTCCGTTGCAAAAATAATATTTCTGCATTTTGACACTATAATTTTCACCTTTTTGTGTCATTTTCGCTCGAATAAAAATATTTAACTTTCCGAATTGTGAAGGTTTTTTAATGTTTTTGTGAAAAAGCTAACTTTTTTACAACGGAACTGATTTTTTATTATGAAAAAGGAAAAAAGTGCGCCATTCTAAAAAACATTAGTCCAACTGGATGGAGATTAAAGCTGTAAACTTATAAACATTTACATATTTGGCTATTAGCTTATATATATATAACTATTATTTAACTGTAATTAGCATATAATTTTGTACAAAGAAACAAAATTCGATCAATCAGGTTATGTTATAACTAAAACTGAATCAAATTTTAAACCAATCTATGTTAAAAAATACTATGTATAATTTCAAAGAATAGGCTATTCTATAGGATATCAGAGAATATAATTTCCGAAAAATGATACAGTTAATGAATTACTAGTTATGGCGCAAAATGAGATGAAAAAAGTTGTTAAAACAAGCTATCTCAAAATTTGATTCTACAATTAGGACCAGACTTACACATTTGAATTGGATAGAGTTATTTAAGCTATGAAGGGATATTATGAAAGAAACAATATCTGATAAAATACACAACAGGCATATTATAAAATATTTAGGAATAATTGTATTGCTACTTTTAATGCTGGTTAGTAACACAAGTGCATTAACTTGTCAAGGTGTACACATTTCTGCAATTCCAGTGGAGGATACTAATCCAAATGGTCCATTCAAATACTACTTCGTTGCTGCTTACGACGCCACAGCAAATAAAGATCATGTGATTAGCACATGGGATTTTGGAGATAAAACCCCTCCTTTAACAACAGATATAGAGCCTACTCATACATACACGTTACCGGGAACTTACATCGTTACATTGACAAATCTTGATGAAAGACGTCACTCCATATGTACAGCGACTACATATTTTTTTATTTTCGGTAGTGAGCCAGCAGGACTCATGGGTCCCAACCCTAAAAACAATCCTTTAGGGTCACTTCCTAAACGGACAAAGTCGTATCCTGAACCTTCTTAACTTGATTTTGACTTTTATCAAGGCAAAAACTGCAAAAAGTATGGTGAATTGTCATCTTTACAGAACTTTCGGTGCACTGCTGCAGAAGATCTCTTTCTAACGTGATAATTTCATTCTAATTTACCATGATAAAAGATATTATAAATTTAAAGTTCTGTAAAATATGATTAATTCTGTATCCTTTTTCTTCTGCATTAAAAACAGGATTTATCGGTTTCATTGATGCACAGTTTTTGTATGAAAACCTGTGCATTTTTTAATTTTCAGCCTAATTATAGGTTATTTTTAGTCTAATTTAGGGTACCAATACATATATTTTATTAAAATAACTGTATTAACTACCTGATTTTCAACAGATACTCGGTTAATTGTAACATTTGCTTCTGTATTGCCAAATAATTTCATATAGTTAAGCTTAACAAAATATTATCAGATATGTTTATAGACATTCTTATTTTGCTGATAATCAGTATATTTTATTTTAGTTATATATATTGGTTTATTTAGTGCCTAGTGCAGTATGTATACAAAACAGTGGTATCCTTAGTCCAGGTTCAAGCGCTACAGGAACGGCGACCTACAAAATAACAGATGCAGACATTAATACAAGTTTGGTAGTCAATTTAGCGTCTGCAATCGGTTCAGTCAACGACCAACCGATAAATTCACCCCAAAATATTGTAATAGTTCGCTATAAACAGCCAACCAATGACAAAGATAACAATGGCGGATATGACAATGGTGATACTGTGGGCCCTGTAGCCCCAGTACCAATGATATCTGGCCCTATTATAGCAATGAACCTAATGCATATGACAGTGTCCCTGATGGGTATGATAGTGAACCAAATACATATACTAGTGGACCTTCAACAACAGAAATACAAAATTTAGGATTTAATATCCAAAGCTAAAGCTCATTTGAGCAAACATAAACATGAGCATAAGAATCACTCCAAAAACCATACAATCAAGCACCATAAAACAGGGAAAAAAAACACTTAGTATTAAAGTAAACAAAAAATAGTTAGATTTTTAGATAGGGTATCCAGATCTAAGCGTTGGATATTCTATATTATAATTTTAAAAATTAAACAACATTTGGTATTCATCTTTTAATAAAAAGACGTGTTGGACTTGAAATAAACTGGTTTGTTTAAAATCAAATCAGTGTGCGCCTTTCTATACTTTTAGGCTTGTGTGTATAGGATTAGTAGTGCAGTAATGTAATTTACCGTTGGTATTAAGAATATACATTTACTTTACTTTAAAACAAAGCATAAGTGAAAACAATAGACACAGTAGTTTTATCAGTAAAACTATTGGCTCTACATCCTACTTTTTGCGGTGAAGAAAATGGGTTGGTCCCCTAATTTCCAGGGCAATAATGACATTCCTTAAGGTAATCGATGTTTCTATATTTCTTTTTTGAAACCCCAATTCATTTAGCGACTCTCTAATCAATTTTTTGGTGATTCGTATACAATCACATTATCATTTAACGAGAACACTATCCAAAATCTTTATTAGCCAATTCCGGACTGTATTTGCGACTATAATATCGGATTTTGTTCAGAAATGAGTAGATGAGTAAGAAGCTAACAAATGTTGTGATTACAATTATATAACTACATAAAATTACAATAATAGTTTAAATATGTTACAACACTCAGAAACAGGTAGATGAATATTTAGCATCTTACAGAATAATCTTCGAATTTTACTAACTAAGAATATAGAAAAGGAATTGAAATACTTGGTCAATAAACAAAAGTTGCATTCGATAGCCTTAGTTTCAGCAGCTATGATTTTAGTGCTGATAAGTACAGCAGACGCTACTCCATTTGCAAACATTAAGAGCAATAGCGATAATACAGTTTCTAGACCCCGTTCGGTCAGTAACGTTATTACAGCCACGATAAATGTAGGAGACAATCCTACTGGAATTGCTATGAGCCCGGATGGAACAAAAGTATATGTGTCAGACCATGATGAGAATTCTGTCTATGTAATCGACACAGCAACTAACACTGTTACAAATACAATGTTCGTAGGAGAATGGCCTGAAAGCGTTATAATTAGCCCTGATGGGAAAAAGGTATATGTAGTGAATAGCTACGACAAAAAAGTCTCTGTAATCAACACGAAAACTAATACTGTTACAGCCACAGCCAAAGTGACTGGATTAAGCTCTTCTTCTAAAATTGCATTTAACCCAACGGGAACAAAGATGTACGTAACTGACTGTTTTAACAATAATGTCTATGTAGTTAACACAAAAACTAATACTGTTATAGCTACGGTGCCTTTAGGAGCTAAACCTGAAGAAATTACAGTCAACCCAGCCGGAACAATGGTATATGCAATGAACGGTAATAATGTCTCTGTAATTAACACAAAAACTAATAAAATTATAGCCACAATGACTGGATTTAGCTCTCCAGATGGGATTGCAATCACACCAGATGGAACAAAAGTATATGTTGTGAACCATGATACTTCAGACATTCCATACAACACTGTGTCTGTAATTTACACTTCAACTAACAAAACAGAAGTATCAAATTCAGATTCCCATAAATTGAGTAGTTCCAAAATAAAAGCTTCTTTGAGTAAACATAAGCAAAAAACCACTCCAAATATCATAAAATAGGGAAAAAACACATCGCATTAAAGTAGATAAAAAATAGTTGAATTTCGAGATAGGATATCCACATCGAAAGCTTTGGATATCCTATATTATACTTTTAAGTTTGCGAGTTAAGTTAAATAGTGCAGATCTACAAATGTTAATGTTTTATTCATAGCAACTGATCTTGTAGGCAGCTAAAGTTACAAATTTGATAGGAAGATAAAAAGTAAACGGCATCTTTTTGAGATTAGGGGGTGTAGTATTTAATGGGGGAAACAAAAGAATTAATCTCAGATGCCGAATAAGTTAAAGTAGCTTATTATTATATAAGTAAATGTTGGTGAAAAGATAAATTAATATATTTTTCAGAAGTACTGTGGATAAACATGCATGATGAACAATACTATTGATCCAAAATTGCTCATAAGTTATACTTGCCGAAAGTAACAGGAAATTGAAAAGATGGATACTATAATCGTAGGGATCGTTGCCGAAACTTATAGTGATAACACAAGCGTTATGCAGAGAATCATAATTAATATAAAAATATAGTTTAGGTTTAAAACATTTTATGGTAAAGTGAATTTTATTCACAAACTATTTTTTGCATAATTAATTTAAAATAACTAAGTAGATAACTGTATATTGTAGAAAGTAAGAGAGTGATGGCCACTCGGTGGGATATGTGAGTATACAGAAAAATAACAGATAAAGGTATACATTGCAAACAAATAGCCATATGGTGTGCGCCACGCAATGTATACCAGTATATTCATGCAATGGAATACACAATACTTTTTTCGATATGAACTGGTATTTTCATGTATCTAAACAGTTTAGCACATGATTTAACTTTTAATTAGTCATCATTTTCACAGTTTGTATCGTCGTTACAGTGACAGTGTGAGCATCCACAAGTGCGAGAATGGGAACATCCACAAGTGTGAGAATGGGAACATCCACAAGTATGAGAGTGGGGACTGCCATAACTGCTGCAACTAGCACAACTATGGTGATGTCCATGCGAATGACATGCACTTGCTGCTCCTACAGTTAATGATGCTACAAAAAGAACTGCTAGCAAAATAGTCAATACTTTTTTTGCTTTACTAAATGACTGTTTCAACATTAGTTTCACTCCTTTTTTATTGGAATTAATAGAACTTTAGGGGTATTTGTTTGTCGATTCAAATCTTTTTTTCAATGATAAATGAACTATGAACTTAGTTCAAGTGCGCAAATTAAACATTCTAAAATTATCTGATTGGCTATTTGACTGTTAGACGGTTAATTAGGTTTCATAAAAGCTTACTTATTTGTAGTCAAAAATTTACCAAGTTCCGCTATAAATAACTATAGGAATCTCAAAATAACTTTAAGTTGTTCGATTAAAGTGTCAAATGATACTGAAATATGCTAAATAAACCATATAAAAAAGCTACAATTAACGAAAAATCATCAAACAAATCGCAACTCCCAATATTTAATAGAAAACACCAGGATCTAGTTAATGGTCTCTATCAGGATCAAGCTCCTTACCACATCTCTTTCACGATCATCAAGAACATCATACCACCTACCAAACATCCAGTTTAAACATCTTTCTTTTTTGAAAACCCAATTCATTTAGTGACTCTCTAATATATTTTTTGGTGATTACTATGCTTCACATTATCATTGAATAAGAAACCTATCAAAAGCCTGTTATTAGCCTACTCCATACTATATTTACTACACTTTACTACAGAGCATAAACATCTTCGTAAAATGAAACAACATTTGGTATCAATCTTTCCACAGGAAGGCAAGCTTGACTGTAAATAAGCATATCTGCTTAAAATCAAATCTTTATGCGTTTTTCTATACCTTTAGGTTTGTGTGAGTGAGGTTAATAGTGCAGTAATGTGATTGGTCGTTGATGTTAAGAATATGCATCTGCTTTACTTTAAAAACAAGGCATCAGTGAGAACAATAGACACAAGAGCTTTCACAGTAAAACTATTGGCTCTATATCCTTCTTTTTTGAAAACTTAATTCATTTAACAGCTCTCTAATCAATTTTGGAGTGATCAGTATACATCCCATTGTCACCTAATTATAACCCTACCACGAGCCTATTACAGGTCGATTCCGTACTGTATTTGCGAAGGCTTACATGCTTTCTTTTTTCTAAAAGATCGTATATTTCTCTCGCAATAATGAAAGTTCATATTACTCATTTCGAGTGGAAACAAATAATGATAGAGATGGAGCAAATTTCAGTAACTATATATAGTGCATATTCCATACGAAATGTTAATTGTAGAATATATTTCGAGTGGAAGTCATGCACACCAAAACTTTTTCAGAATTTGTAAACTATGACACAATATACAAAAACAAAGAAGTGTTGAAGAAAGGATACAACCCTGAAACTTTAGATCAAGTAATACACAGAGATGCCATAATTGATCAGTATATTTTTTGCTTGAAAGATGCAATGGTTGGGATAGTACCTGATAATATTCTTGTTACTGGAAAAGTTGGTGCAGGTAAAACAATGATCACAACGTTATTATCAAACGATCTTGTTAAATCTGGCAGTGCTGTAAATGTAAATATTCATGTAATTTACGCATATTGTGAGAATTTCACGGCTAATGCTAATCTTTTGCGGTTTATAAACTCTAAAATGCCATTAACAAACGGTAAGGAGTTTAAAAAAATAGGTATGTCAGTAGCTAATAATTTTAATTATTTCTGTGAGCTATTAAACGATTATGATGGAATAATAATAATTGTGCTCGATGAAATAGATCAATTGGGCGATCCTGACATTATCAACAGATTTGCAAGAATTAGAGAAAGTAATTTTGCAAGCAAAAATGTATGTTTAGTAGGAATAACGAATAAAGCAAATTTTACTGCTCAATTAGAAGCTCGAACAAAATCAGTTGTATCACAGCAAGAAATTATCATCCCCCCTTATGATGCTTTACAACTAAGAGATATATTACAACTGAGAGCGAAAACCGCATTTAAACCCGGCATACTTACAGAAGAAGCATTACAATTGTGCGCAGCATTTGCGGCACAAGAACATGGTGACGCTAGACGAGCTATCGATTTGCTTAGAGTTGCATCTGAAACTGCTGATAAAGCTAATAAACAGATAATTGAAGAAAATGATGTACGACAAGCAGAATGCAAATTAGATGAAGACAAAATTCGCGTTATTATAGATACCTTACCAATTCAATCAAAAATCGCGCTTTACGCAACAGCACTTGAAGGAATAAAACACGATGGTATTGGTATACCTATAGGAGAAATATATTCTACATATCTTAAAATATGTACTTTAATAGGTCGTGCTTTTCTCACACAAAGACGTGTAATCGATTTGTTGAATGAACTTGATTTCATGGAAATCATTCAGAATATAGAAATTAAATCTCAAGGGAGATATGGCAGATCTTCACACATACAACTCGGAAACAAGAATAAGTGTGTACTTGTAAAAGAATGGTTGGCTCCTTTCATTGAATAAAGTAATCAAAGACACATATATATTATTCATTTCGAGTGGAAACTCATTTTCTCTTCAAAAGTCTTAATGATAAGCTAGAATATTCTAGCTTAATTAACAAAATAAAAGCAATGTTGTATAGTTAATAAATTAATAACATATATATGTTAGGAATTAAGTGAAAAGTCAGCGTTATTTATCAAAATTGAAGTTCCACTCGAAATGAGTAATATATATGTAAATTGCATGACATTGTCAAAGTAAATAATTTTATGATTTCGAGTATATAGTACCAAGATAGTCACAACAAGGCTTAAAATCATAGCTAAAATAGTATATTTAGGGTTCCGTTGCAAAAACTACAGAATAAGCATGTAAATCTATGAGTATAAATAAGGTCAAAATATTCAAGGAAAATGTATCAATATTACAGAATTATTCCAAACAATTGATTAATGTATTTGATTTCATTAAGAACAGAGTAACTTA
>Ga0187867_10001218_pt1 | contig 22340 bp, 19 predicted proteins | sample June2016WEW_13_1_FD_132976 | JGI IMG/M metagenome (GOLD analysis project Ga0187867, IMG submission 132976) | Peatland microbial communities from SPRUCE experiment site at the Marcell Experimental Forest, Minnesota, USA - June2016WEW_13_10 | ecosystem: Environmental > Terrestrial > Soil >...
TATCTATTCATAGTCCGGATAGTAAGCACCATTGTCATAGTGGTCAGATAGATGACAATTAAGATGATCATGTCACTTAAGAAAGTGGTGTCTGCCAGGATGTTTGCCTTAGTGTTCAATTGGGTTGTATCCTTGGTATTGTGTAATATTAACTCTATTTTACTTTTAAAAAGAACTATCACAAGTCCAGAAGCTTTAATTTTTATTTAAAGGCTTATTATTAATTATTTTATTAAATGGATATTTTTATTAATTCAAAAGCTTTCAATAAGTAAGCTTATACACTAATTATAATATTGTATGAATGTCTACTAATGGGCAAATGTCAATACAATTAAAGAAGTCTTAGAGATGTATACTCAGACTGTGCTTCATATATTGGATTTACCAACGAAGAGTAGATCGGGAAATAATTTCTTCGAGAATATTAAACAAAAAAAGTAGATAAAAATAAGGAGATAAAAAGATGTTAAAACAAATGAAAAAAACAATCGGTATTTTGCTAGCAGTTTGTTTTTTAATGTCTGTGACAGCTGCAGCAGTAAGTGCAGGACCAGTAGTGGTTAAGGACAAGAAAACAGCCATTATAATCATGAAAGATGTAAAGACTAAATTCTTCAAGCATCACCACAAGTTGCATAGTTATCACCACAAGTTGCATCACCACCACCACAAAAACACAAATATGAATGGCAGAAAAGGTAAAAAAATGGTCGTGAAAACCGAAACTGGTAATAAAATGACTATGAAAACCGGAATTGGTAATAAAATGCCTATGAAAACCGAAATTAACAAAAATATGCCTATAAAAAGCGGAATCAGCAAAGATGTGGCTGTGAAAAACTGAATCGGCAAAGATCTACAAGTATCATTGATGGCTGAAGCAGAAACATGTATTTAAAAAAAATCAATCCAAAATCCACTAAAATGTTTTTAGTGGTATTCGGTGAGACCTACATCGATGACTTACAAACCAGATCTGCTTATGCCACCATAGATATCGCAATAAGTAACTTATTGAAATCAGAAATTTGTTGAAATTTTTTATACTCTAACATGTTATTAATTTGAACAATATAAACGGAGTGAAATAAATGTTGAAACAATCATCTAGTATGAAAAAGGGGCTGGCTATTTTGCTGGTAGTTCTTTTTGTAGTATCGTTGACAGCTGTGGCAGCTAGTGCTGCACAACATGGTCATGGACATGGTGGTCGTGGACATCACGGAAGCCATGGACATTATGGCGGTAATGGAAGATACGGTGGTTATGGTAGTTATGGTGGATGGGGCTATGGCGGATGGGGCTATGGTGCTGGATGCTATATGGTGAACGGTGCATTAGTGTGTCCCACATATGGCTACCCGTATATCTGAATATGAAAATATGCCATACTGTAACGTAGTAATAGTATTTCAATGAAAACAAAAACTGCAAAAGATAAAAACTATAATAAAGTATCTGGAGTAAATTTACTAAAATGCGAATTGATAGCAATCTCTGTATGCATTTTGGAATAGTTTTCGATCTGCATTTAAAATCAAATTTATATATTATACAATTGTAAAAGTTGATTTAATTTTGAGCCATGTTAATATTTAAAAGATTGCTATCGTTATTAAACTTTAAGATTTTGATCTTGCAGGGTATTAAAGAGAAATGGAATCTTAATTTATGTAAACAACAGTAGTGAATAACTGAGATGAGTATCAATAACGTATCAAAAAATAGATCTTATAAGTTGTGGGTAAGATACAATATACATCGAAAAATTCCTTGATAATTTTTCACTTTTAGACACATAATCACGCTAAGATATTTTATTTTGGGATCTATGCCATAGCTCATTTTATGGATCGTGATATTAATTGAACACATCTGTATGTGTAGCCACAATTATACTAACTCTAACAGCAACCTTTTAGAATAAATGATTACTATTCTACCATTAACTGAATATGAAAATATAGTGAGTATGGCAAAACATATTTAGAAGTTCTTTTCTAGTAAGAATAACAAAATGGGGAAATTTGTTAGAAATGCTTTAAGTTAAACTGTGGTATTGATAAATTGAGTTCCTGATTTAATATATTCATTTTTTTAGTTTTGTTTAGAGTATTTTATTATTATTCTGTTCTAATATTTCTACTTAGAATTGTGGTTCTGGTTAATTAGTTTCAAGTGTTCTATGGGTTCCAGATGCTCTATGAGTTCCATAAGCTCCATGAGTAATAGATCATCAATGTTTCCTTATTACTGATGAACTTAGGAAATTGAGATTTTGACATATTTTATTTTCACTGTGTATATGTTAGCAGTATACTTGGCTGTGTCTGATATATAGGATGATCAATGAATTACATCAAATTGTTCGCCTTAGAATTGTTCATCTGGAAATTGTTCACCCGGGATTCCGTTTAGGTATTGTTCACCTGGGAACAGTTTACCTTGGAATCTTCCGCCTTGGTTTTGTTTACCTGGGTATTGTCCGTTTTGGTTTTGTTCACCCGAGTATTTTCTGGTTTTGTGTTGTCCAGTTAGCATGGGTTTATTTTTACCCTGCTGACTAAGAGCTTGATCAATAATTCTTTCAAACCTGTTTTTATTTCCAGCGTTCAATCCAATAATCCTAGCTTGTGATCTATCTAGAGTACTATTTCCCTCGTCATCTATGTAAACGTATTTTCCGTCTTTTGTACCAACAATCACGAAAGCATCAGGAAGGTTGTACCCACCAAAATATTTTGCAAGTTCAGGACTCTGATACATATCGATAGACGCGATTGTAGCCTTCCCTTTGTATTCTGCCGCGAGTTTTTCAAGAATAGGCTTCGTTTGTTGGCATGGTTTACAGGACTGAGCTTTCATCTCCACAAAAACCGGTCCTTTATGTAGAAATGTGTTTATCTGCTCAAGCTGATTTATTTGCACAACACTATCTTGGTTATACATACCAGCGTAAGCATTTACCGTCAGGGCTGTTAGTGATGTCATCACCAAGATTATTAGTAAAATGCCTAGTACTTTTTTAGTTATGTCAAAGATTTGTTTATCCATTGTGTACACTGTAAACTTTTTAGCATTATTAGATTATAAATTTTTTTATTAAACCTTTCCTTGAAATATCATTTAGTCTTTTCTTAGCAAAATCACAAACCGCATTTGTTCAATATTCCACAGCGCTTCTGGATTCTACCATTTGTCCATTTTTTTGATAATACGCCACGTATCATTTATGGAGTAAATTTCGAGAATATGCATCCATAAGAAGTTAAATCAAGTATTGACTTTACAACAAACAAAGAAATATTCTTTCGACATGTTATCTAAACTCCTACAGGATGAATTTTCTAATATAGGTCACATACTTAGTCTGATTGACCTGATTTTCTCATTAATTCACTTCTATGCTGAACAAGAAAATTTGATGTCTTTGAATTTGGATCTGCTATAATGGATATATTATAAAACTTCAGTGAAGTATTGTAATCTCCAGCGTGTTCAGCTAACATTCCATCATGAATCATTAATCTTTGAAAGTTTTGTCCAGTTGGTTTCATTTTCGCTGCTTCTCTGTAGGATTTGAGTGCGGAATTAATATCTCCTGCTTGAACTGAAAACTGTCCGTCCTGAAGTAACCGCTCAAATTTGCTTTGATCAAATTTTATATTATTATCCCGTTTGTCGTCGTTACTGCTCCACAGCCAAGCGCTTACTACTGAACCACTAATCACTAACATTAGTAATGCTACTGTTCCAATCTTGATTCTTTTTTCGTTCACGTTATCTAGGCTCCATTATGAAATGAATTGATCACATTTCGGATCTAAAAAATGTGGTACATTAATATACTTTAATGCAATGAAGATCCAGCAACCTTTAATGCTCCTATAAGTAATGTGGATGTCCTTAAAGGGAGCGAACTCGAAGTAAAAATAGTATTCTAGTAAATGAATATCCAACCAGTGTTCATTTACAATATAAGGGGGTTAGACGGTACGTGCCCGAGCTTTAAGCAAATTAACTATTATGGAAATCAAAGTTCATAATGAATTGGAAAGGAGATACTGTTGACGATGCACATACCAACAGTATCGAATTCACTATGTAAAGTTATGTTATCTGTTATACAGTAAAAGAATGGGTTTCAAACTTTATAAACTTTTTAAATATTATTTGTCTTGAAGTATGATCTTTTCTTTTAGATACATTACAGATCGCATTCTTTCAGCATTCCACAGCGCTTCTAGATTCTACAATTAGTTTGTTTTTGAGAATACCATCTTAACTATTTATGGATAAGATCTCTGAGATACAGTTAAAAAGGACTAAATAACATATTGACGTTGCAATAAACAACATAGTATATTATATATTTATATAAGGGCTAAATTTTATTGGATTATATGAACAAAAAATCAATTAAAACAGGATTTATTTACCTAATTCTTTGTTTAATTGTATTATGCTCTCTAGGAACAGCAGATGTGAAGCAAGTTGGACCCTATTTTTCTTTTGAATCCCATAATTATCCTGGAGAATTTATCCGACATGCCAATTCCCTTGGTGAAAAAACACCTATTAATAGTCAATTAGATCAAATGGATTCTACCTTCGCACTTAGATTAGGATTAGCCGATCAACAAGATGTGTCTTTCGAGTCATATAATTATCCTGGATATTTCCTTAGACACCAAAATTTTAGACTAAAATTAAACAAAATATCTGCTGATCAGTTATTTAAAGAAGATGCAACATTTAAAATTGTTCCAGGACTCGCTGATTCAAATGCTATTTCATTCAAATCGTACAATTATCAAAATCTTTACATAAGACATAAAGATGGTCACTTATGGGTTATGGAAGATGATAACAGCCAACTGTTTAAAGAAGATGCAACCTATCTTAAAGTCCCACCAAAATACAGTGCAGAAGCAAATGTTGTACCGACATCTGGGCAGACACAAAACCAAAACACTAGTGGATTAATGAGTGCTTCTATTACACACACTAAACCTGAAAATTACTCATTAGTTAAACAATGGGGTTCTGCCGACTATGGCAATAAACAATATATAATTCCCTATAATGTTGCTTTAGATTCTTCGGGCAATGTTTATTTTGTCGATAACACAATGGGCAGTTTACGCATTAAGAAGTTTGATGGGAATGGCACATATATTGCACAATTGAATTCTTCATACAGTGTCGATGGGGGATTTAGTAGTATACCGGGTGTTGCTGTAGATTCTTCTGATAATGTTTATGTTTCCGGCGTTGATCGCATTCAGAAGTTTGATAGCAACGGCAATTATTTAACTCAATGGGGTTCTTCTGGAACTGGCAATGGACAATTTAACGGTCCAAAAGGTATTGCTGTAGATCAGTTGAGAAATGTTTATGTTGCCGATACAGGCAATCATCGCATTCAAAAATTTGACAACAACGGCAAATTCTTAGCCACATGGGGTTCTTTCGGCACTGGGGATGGACAATTTGCCAGTCCAGAAGGTATTGCTGTAGATTCGTTAGGAAATATTTATGTTGCCAATACAGGCGATAATCGTATTCAAAAGGTTGACAGTAACGGAATATTCCTAGACAAATGGGGTTCTTCTGGAACTGGTAATGGACAATTTCAAGATCCTGCAGGTGTTGCTGTAGATTCATTGAGAAATGTTTATGTTGCCGATAAAGGCAATAATCGTATTCAAAAGTTTGACAGCAATGGTAAATATCTTACACAATGGGGTTCTACAGGCGAATATGGTGGACAATTTGAGAATCCTGCAGGTGTTGCTGTAGATTCTTCTGGTAATGTTTATATTGCCGATACAGCCAATCATCGAATTGAGAAGTTCTCTGTTAATAACAATCCTGCTTTTGTTTTATCTCCCGTAGCTCACTTCAGCAGCAACGTAACTAGTGGGGAAGCCCCTGTTTCTGTTAAGTTTACAGATCTATCAACAAATGCAGAGAAATGGAACTGGATTTTTGGAGACGGAGCCACTTCCACCGAGCAGAATCCAACGCATGTTTACTCTGGAGTAGGGACCTATAACGTTGAACTTACGGTGAGCAATGTAAAAGGAACAGATTTAAGAATGGATACAATTTATGCATCAAATCCAGGCATTAATCGCATTCTGAAATTATCTTATAACAATAATCCTACTTCTCTTTTGGCAAATAAGGGCAGCAACAATCAAGCTGATTTCAATAATACACTTGAAAATAACATAAACACACAAGACAAAGCGATTGAAAATAGACCTATTGACGTTAAGTCAACAATAGATTTGACTGGTGTCTGGAACTGCGATGACAAAGGCACTTATTACCTACGACAAATTGGAAATACTCTCTGGTGGTATGGGGAACAGAAATCTAATAATCCACTCTGGTCCAACGTCGCTCATGGAACCATAACAGACAATACTATCAACTTGGAATGGGGAGACGTGCCGAAGGGCTCTAATCAATTCAGCGGCACTCTGATGACTTTGAACATTGACTCAAACAAACAGTTGAGAGCAGTTTATAAGAAGGAAGGATTTGGTGGATCTGTATGGACTAGATAAACACCATACAACCAAGCATCAGAAAACAGGGAAAAAAGCACTTAGTGTTAAAGTAGACAAAAAGTAGTTGAATTTCGAGATAGGATATCCACATCTAAGCGTTGGATATCCTGTATTACAATTTTGAAAACGAAACAACATTTGGTATTAATCTTTTCACAAAAAAGACAAGTTTGACTGGAAATCAAAGTGCGCTATGAATTGGAGAGATAGATACTGCTGATGCTGCACATATCAACAGTATCTAATTTTCTTCGGAAAACTTATTGATCTGTTCTGCAAAACAGTATTTGGTTTAAAACATTATAAACTTTTTCATTTAGTTTTTAAAATTTGACTTTTTTTCTATACAACGCACAAAATGCATTTGCTCAGCATTCCACAGTACTTTTGAGTTCTTCTATTTGTCTATTTTTTGATAATATTATATGTATCATTTGTGGATAGGGTCTCTGGGATATATAGTTAGAAGAGACTAAACCAAGAATTAATTTTGCAACAAACAAAATAGTGTTAATTCATATAAAAATTGATTTTTGTTAGATGTTTTTGGTAACCGTGATTAGGGCGGAATATCGTGGTAGTGATTGATAGTGACTATGACAAAGAACACGATAATGTTTGACGTAGCTGTTTGTTTGGTCGCGGTTGCTTTGGTGAGTTCAATTCATTTAAGTTCAATTAAAAAAGTAAATAGCAAATTTATTTAGTATTTTTTTGGAGATATTATAATCAAAAGAGAAGGTTAAGTGAAGGAGACAATAATGTGAAAGAGAATCAAGCGAGTTTTACTTCAATGGTGGTAGCCTACATGCGTGCCTATCACTCCATACATGATACCAACAAAATGTTTGATGATTTCCTGGCCTATGAGTTGATACCAGAAGAAAAAAGAGCACTAATTGAACAATACTTGAGTTGTTGGAATGAACAGCTAAATGACACTGAGAATGCTAAATTGCGTTTCGACTCTACAACAACATCATCATCCTTAATGCAAGTTAATAATATTATTAATGAACAAAAATGGGTAGCACAACTTTTCAGCCGTGCGCGGTATGCGGAAGACTCCCTAAAAAAAGCTATCAAATAGGGAGTAAAACAGTATGTGATTCTCGGGGCAGGGCTAGATACATTTGCGTTCAGGAAACCTGAAATGATGGAATACTTGGAAGTGTTTGAAGTTGACCATCCTGCCACACAAGAATTTAAGCTTCATCGACTTGCTGAGTTGGAATGGGAGCATCCAGCAAAATTGCATTTTATTCCTATAGATTTCACGAAGGAAAGTCTGGTAACAGCACTAACTAGCTCATCATCTTATGATCCAAAAGTTAAAACCTTCTTTAATTGGCTTGGTGTCACTTATTTCTTGACCAGAGATGAAGTATTCACAACATTGCGTTCCATCGCGGAAATTGCTCCTGAGGATAGCATTATTGTTTTTGATTACTTCGATAATAATGCATTTATCCCTAAGAAATCGTCTCCACAAATGCAAAAGTCATTGGAGTATCTGAGAAAGATAGGCGAACCGATGATTACTGGCTTCGATCCATCAACTTTGGGAGAAGAGCTCGCAAGTTTAGGATTTAGTCTCCAAGAAAATTTAAGCCCAGAAGACATCGAAGAACGTTATTTCAAAGGACGTACGGATGGCTATCATGCATATGAGTATGGGCACTTTGCATGTGCAGTTGTCAAATAGTTAAGTATAAAACATTTAGATGATGAGTCTAATATACTCCTGATTTTTATTTTGTGAGAGTTCTTTTCAAATTATGCACAGGTTTTATATTAAAAACTATGCATCAGTTAATAAGATAAATTCTTTTTTGTGATGAAAGAAATATATCTATAAGCTATTAAATTAAAATTAATAAGGATTCTTTGTTTCAGAAGAAATCTAAATAGTCAAGATTAAGTGCCTGTTAATTTAGTTACTCCGATTGAAAGCTTAAACTGGTGACAAAATGGGTTCATTAGGTGATTCAAATGCGGTTCCGTTGCAAAAAATTCAAAATAAGCATGTAAATTTATGAATATAAAAAAGTCAAAAGATCCGAGAGAAATACACCAACATTATAAAACTAGACCAAACAATTGATTAATGTATTTGACTTCATTAAGAATAGAGTAATTTAAATCGTTGATTTGTCCTTTTTTGATCATATTCATAGCTTTAATTCCTTTTAAAGTCTTATTAGCAGATCGAAAAGACTGAAATCCTAACATTGGATTAACGATTCTCTTTATAGATCGACGATCTTGTTCTATAATGTTATTCAAATACTTGATTTGTCGAATACCTACGTTTTTAGGTAGTATTTTATCATTTTTCAATTTATCTATAGCAGGTGGATAAACTGGATTCTTATCAACTGTTATTACCTTTGGAATTTGATTATGATACGAACTTAAAGCTTTCTTAAAGAATCTCTTCGCTGCTTTTCTATTCTTATCTTCTTTTCTATTTCAGGGGAATATTGATGTACCCATCTCATTATAGTACTGTGATCAACTTGAATTCCTCTTTCTGCCATCATTTCCTTTAAATTTCTATAGCTAAGTGGGTATTTTAAGTACCATCTTACATTTAATAGGATAATTTCTCCTTCATAATGCTTCCATTTAAAGGAATTAGATAGCATATTACTATCTTTGGTTTTCTTTTTATTCTATTGTATCAGTAGAAAGGATTTTTTGCAACGGAACCAGATTTTTTAAAGGGCTGATTTCATATTCATATGGAGGAGTGATTTCTGAACCATTTACAACCCTTACATTACATATATTATCATTGGAATCAAGCTCTATTTGAGGGAGACGGTCAATTTTAATCATTCCGTTCGTCCATTCAGAGGGCTTCACTTCTGTTTCATTAAAAAGTACTACGCCTTTATTAGGTCCAAAATTTGGACCAAAGATAGTAATCGATCTATCCATTATCCCAGGTGCTGGAATGATTGCTGTTATGCCAGAAGATTTGGATATAGATTTTCCACCTAAATAAGCTCCTTGGCTAATTCCCATCAAACCCAGGAGTACCTGTGGGCAATCAGGGATTTCTATAATATTGCCACAGCTTGCATGAAATCTAGAGACAGCTGTTACTACTAACACAAAATACGTTAAGGTACCTATGCATGTCCATAGAAACATCTGATAACGACCAACACTTGGTATTTGATTCTCCAGAAGCATAGTTCCCAGCGGCGGAAGTTTAGATGGTTTCTGTCGTGTTGAATACTTAAAGGATGATAATCCTTTACTTGCAACTGTTGTCAAGCTAGTTATTCCCATTAACAACAAAAGGTTATCTGGTAGGCCCAAAATAGTCTCCCACTCTAATTTTTTGAAGTCTATGTCACCACAATGAGCGAGCCATACGTTGAGTAACAAAAACCACACATAAACAAATCCTATTAAAAAAGTCCACAAAATAAATTGAAGCCTCGATAAACTTGGGTACCAGTCGGAGTCACGAATTATTCCATCTAAATCTGAATCCAAAAGTCCTATTTTTATAAGTATATGTACAAAAAAATATGTTAAGCCAAAAACAATAAGTAAGGCCATAAAAAACAGAATGATAACTGAAATCATTGAATTATTAAGTGTAGCTGACAAAACTAAGCTCAATAAAAGAAGAACTAAAGATAGAACGGATAAAGCAAATAGTGATTTTTCTACGCGTTCCATTTCGTTTCCTCGGTAATTAAAAAAAATGGTTCCGTTGCAAAAAATTTGGCTTTTATACGAAATCAATAAAAACCTTCACAATTAGGAAAGTAAACATCCTTATCACTCCAAAAATGGTACATAAAGATACCAATTACAGCCTCAAAGTACGAGAAGAAAATTTTTGCAACACAATCAGAATTATTATTCTATAGGCAATTTATTGAATATTATTTTCCCATATTATTTTTATTTAATTATACAAAAAATTGTTTCTGAACACAATTTACTATCTAATAACATATTTTAAAAGAAAAAAATATTATTAATATCGAATTGCTTTTTTTGATCATAATAAATTTTATTCGGGATTATTTTTCTTTTAGAAATTATTTTTTGTATAGTTAACTTTTATAATAAAGCAAATTTTGATTGGAAACTATTTTTTGTACGAATAATTTGAAATAACTATGGAAATTTTCATATTATTGTCTTAAATCAAAAAAACAAGGAGGAAACTATGTCATCGTCTAAAAATCGTATTCCTATCCAAGGTAGTGAGCGTGTAGCTCTCCCAGGAGCCCACATTACAAGTGCAGTTGACCCACACGAGCGCATCCTAGTAACAGTAGTGGTGCGTCGTAAACGTTCAAGCAAAGAGCTTAGCTCATTGGTCAAAGAGATTGGAGCTCACAAGCTTAATGAACGTAAACACCTTAGTCGAGATGAATTCGCTACAACTTATGGGGCAGACCCTACCGATCTGGCAAAGATTAAGGAATTTGCCCATGAATATGGCCTAGATATCGTGGAAGTAAAACCTACACAGCGTCGTGTGATGTTAAGAGGAACAGCGGCTGCTCTTAGCGCAGCTTTTGGAGTTTATCTGGCACACTACGAACATCCCACAGGATCTTACAGAGGACGTACTGGACCGCTACATGTACCGGAGGACATCGCTCCCATAGTAGAAGGTGTTTTTGGTCTCGATAACCGACCACAGGTTCATCCTCACGTACGCATTTTAGGCGAGGAAGAGGCAAAGTCTCGAGCGGAGGCAGGGTCCTATACGCCACCTCAGATAGCACAGCTATATAATTTCCCAACAGGATTAGATGGTACGGGTCAGTGTATCGCTATCCTCGAATTCGGAGGCGGTTATGATTCGAATGATTTCCAGAACTACTTCAAGCAACTAGGCATTTCCGAACCGAAAATCACGTGGTTACCGGTTGATGGAGGCAGCAACCAATTTACAGGTGATCCTAAGAGTCCTGATACTGAGGTTGCGCTTGATGTCGAGGTAGCCGGTGCTATAGCCCCTGGTGCGCAGATAGTAGTTTATTTCGCACCAAATACAGATCAAGGTTTTATAGATGCTATATCAGCAGCCATCCACGATACCAACAATAAACCTTCGGTTATTTCAATTAGCTGGGCGGGTGCCGAAATTTGTTGGACTCAGCAAAATTGGCAGGGCGTGGATCGAGCTTTACAAGAGGCAGCTGCCCTCGGAGTGACTGTTTGCTGTTCTTCGGGTGATCACGGTTCAACTGATGGAAAGCAAGACGGTCTTCTACATGTTGAGTTTCCAGGTTCCAGTCCATACCTGCTCTGTTGTGGCGGTACCAAATTAGAAGGGCAAGGCAGCACTATTGCCAACGAGACTGTATGGAATGGTGGTTGTACAAACTCTGATGGATCACCAGCACCCTGCGGTACAGGTGGAGGAGTTAGTGATCTTTTCGATCTGCCCACCTATCAGGCTAATGCGAATGTTCCACCATCAGCAAACCGTGATGGAAGAATTGGAAGAGGTGTACCTGACGTAGCAGGAGATGCCGATCCCTTCACCGGCTATCAGATTCTGATGGGTGGAAGACCGATAACCGAAGGCGGAACGAGTGCTGTAGCTCCACTTTGGGCTGGACTGATCGCTCTGTTTAATCAGAAACTGGGTAATCCAGTGGGTTTTCTCAACCAAGTGCTTTACAGTTTGCCCCCAAATGCTAATGCATTTCATGGCATTACTATTGGTGATAACGATATAACAGGTAACCATGGTCCCTATCACGCAGGTGCTGGCTGGGATGCATGTACAGGTTTGGGAACTCCGGATGGGACGAAGTTACTGCAGGCACTAATCACACCACCCACATCATTCCCACCAATCGCACCACCATAACTATTTAAATAGCCTTATAATAAGTGAAAGCCTTTAATATTTTGTGGGCTTGTAGAAATTCACCATTAATTTTCAGCATCATCCGACTGTAATTAATGCAAGACCTAGAAAGTAAAAAAAGTCTCACAATCTTTAAAGGATTCTTATTTATGGTTTATTTTTTTCTTCGCTGGAATTCTATCCAAACCTTTCCAGTTTATTTCAGTATTTGATCCAATTTTTATCAGTATATTTATTGATTTTAGTGATACATAGGTTTTATAGCAAAATCTATGTATACATCACTATTATATTGATCACGATTTTATCAAATGAGAAAAATGGATTTATAATGTACCAAAATTTTCTTACTGGTCTTAGACCTAGAGATGAAGCGTGAAAATATCAAAGACGTTTTTTCCAACTAATTTTTATAATTATTTTACAGTATTGAAAATTGAATTTCTGATCCAGTTTATTCGGATTTTTAGTTTTTTGAAATACTGCATGATTATTTTTTTCCTTTTATTTCTATTTATGATTCTGATAAAGGTCAACTAATTCCAGATGTTCCATGAGATCCATATGTTCTATGAGTTACATGAGTTCCATAAGTTCCATGGGTCATAGTTTAGCAACATCTCTTATTTAATTTGGAATTTAATGGATCCAGAGATTTTAGCGTAAAAACTGTGCATTTTTAGAGATTTCAGGAATTTTTAAAATTATTTTCGGTCCATATCTCCACAAATAGTTAAATTTTAATATAAACTATACATTTATACATCCAATGATTTAAAAATGGATATTGAAAAAAGAAACTTGTTATCATCTTCTACAATTGACGAGATTTACAAGTAATTTCACTCGCAATTAATTGCAATCAATCAAAAATCCAGAAAATGATTAAACAAGCTGTTGTTTCAAATATTTTTTTGTAAACTCCCATTGACCTTATAGCTGTCAAAACAACCGTTTAAATCCAACTGTTAAAAATCAAAATCAATTATCAAGGTTTCAGTAATTAACCGGATTCATATTGCTGGGATTTCCGTAATTAACTGGGTTCATGGTGCTAACTGGGTTCATGTTGCTAACTGGATTCATGTTGCTGGGATTTTCGTAATTAACTGGATTCGAGTCGACAGGGATATTGTTATCAACCGAATTTGAGTTTTTGACCGACTGACTAGAACATGCGCTTGCTGAAGTAACTGTTAATGTTACTATGAAAAATACAGCTATCAAAATATTAATCGTCGTTTTTATTCCGGAAAGTTTTTGCTTACTCATTTGTTTCATCTCCAAAAATTTGCTTAATTGGATACCTTTTTATGTTTTCTATCAATAGGCATGCTATGGAAATATTATTCCATCGAATAAATGGACACACAGTCTATTTTAGCAAACAGCTTTAATTTTAGTATAATTTAATTAATAATCCACCAACATATTAATAAATTATACTATCTGATTATTAATAGTCATATAATTTATATTATACTGAAGTTTTGTTTCTAAATACAGATTCTTAACCAAAATAAACAATGGGTATACCACCTGGAAAATCTTAGTGATAAGCTAGTTTTTCTCATAAAAATTCTTAACAACAGCACATATTTTTTCGGAGAAATAGAAATATCAAAAACGAAGAACAAAATATATAATCTTAAAGTGCCTGAATAAAACAGTGTCTTGAATTATATTTCAACATTATTAAATATATGCTTTTATCAAATTTGGTTTTTAATGATTTTGTGAAAAAGCTAGATTTTGCCTATGTTTTTGATAGCTCGATCATTCCATAGTTTATAGGAATTTACAGTTATCTACCGATTGCATCCCTAGTACATGCAAAAAAGTAGTAAGAAACACATAGGCAAAGTAGACTAAATCCTTTTGATATCTATTATTGATTGAGAGAAACACTTGCAGTTTTGTAATACTATGCACACAAATAAGATTGAATCTTCCAGTTAGTTCACTTTCCAAGTTTTAATTCATAATAAATATATAAAAAGAGTTTTATATTGTAAAGTACTATGTTATTTGATATCATGCTAACTAAAACGATAAAATATTTAGATATAAAACTGAATAGATATAAGCGCGATTTCAAAAGTTATAACCGGCTTGAAAAAGTAACAATGCATCGCAGAGATCAGTTTTTTGGAGTTATGGGGGAGTTTTTTGGATGGATTTAATAATTGATAACGAATTTCAGGTATTGATTCCACCATTATCTTCCAACGAATATCAAAATCTTGAAGAAAATATTCTGAAGGATGGATGTAGGGATCCACTTGTATTATGGAATGGAATCCTAGTAGATGGACATAACCGTCATACAATATGCACAAAACATAATCTGAAATTCCATATTGTTGAAAAGCCATTTGATTCACGAAATGATGTTTGTATATGGATTATTCAAAATCAACTTGGAAGACGCAATTTACCACATTTTGCTAGGGCAGAATTAGGAATAAAATTAAAACATTTTTTCCAAGAAAAAGGTTTAGAAAATAAAAAGAATGCTGGAAAATTACACGGCATAAGTGATGTGAACTCTGTAAAAGAGCTTCCGCAGAATTCTGCAAAACCTATTTCAGACAGTTGTGTGAAGATAGATGCACGGGAAGAAGTTGCAAAGCTATCAGGTGTATCTCATGATACTATTTCAAAAGTAGAAAAAATTTTAGAAACAGCACCATCCGAAGAAATAAAAAAAGCAAGAACTGGCGAAGTTAGTGTCAATCAAATGTATAGTACAATTAAACGAAAAGAAAAAGAAGAGCAACGAAATCAGCATGTAAATGAAAATATCGAGAAAATTAAGAAAGGAAAATCCATGAGTGAGATCGATGGTTTATTCCAAACGATTGTAATTGATCCACCTTGGGATTGGGGAGATGAAAACGATATTAATCAATTTGGAAGAGCAAAACCAGATTATGCAACCATGCCATTTAAAGAAATATTAAAATCTCCTGTAATTAGATTGGCAGATGAAAATTGTCATTTATATTTATGGATTACAAATCGGAGTTTGCCGAAGGGATTCGAATTAATTGAAGCATGGGGTTTTAGATACATCACGTGTCTTACGTGGGTAAAACCTAGTTTCGGTATGGGAAATTATTTTAGGGGAAGTACCGAGCAAGTACTCTTTGCAATAAAAGGGAATATGCCACTAAAAAGGCATGATGTGGGTACTCATTTTAAAGCTCCAAGGGGAGAAAAACACAGTGAGAAACCAGATGAAATTTATGACCTTATCGAAACTTGTAGTTATGCACCTTATATAGAATTATTTAGCCGGCATAATCGTGATGGATGGACCACGTGGGGGGAATAATGTCTGGATTTATAATAATACTTATGCTGTGGCTTGGCACTAAGTCACAAAGTAAGTAAAGGCTATAGCTAGACTAGTCTAAGGATGTTATTTCCAAGACATTGGATACCTTTTTAACATTATTCTACCTAAACACCTAAGTAATGAACTATATATAATATATGTCATTATAATTAAACGAAAATAATTATAATGATATTCATGAATCTACCTATGAATACGGACATGAAAGATGACAGCTGGCGTATAGGTCGATTGTTAATATTAATTTCGGTTGTCCAAATAAAGACTCACTTTTAGATTACTAGGACGACTTTTGTTTGCAGCCCTTTAGGATTCCCGGTCTAAGTCACGAAAATATCTTAAAACGCCTCAAATTCGATCTTTAACGCAGATTTTGCCATTTCAAGTGTTTACTGTTGTGGCCATCATTGGTAGCAAAAACCAATTACTAACAAAATAGATGATCAACTGAAACTAAACTTAGGATTGTTAAAGGTATTTTAGTAAAGAACATCCAACCCATGTTTAATTGCAATATAATGGAACTTGGATTACGGGTCTGAGTATTGCAAAAATCAACTATTGTGGCGACCAAAGTTCATAATGAATAAGGTAGAGAAATACTGTTGGGATGCACTCACCAACAGTATCTAATTTACTGTATGAGGATTTGTTTGTCTGTTCGACAAAACAATATTTGCTCTAGTACTTTATAAACTTTTTCTTTAAGTTGTCTGTCTTTTAGATATGATCGTTATATTAAACAGGAATGCAGTTATCCAGATACTTTATAGGGATTTGAACTAAAAATATCCAGAATCCATTTTGGTTTCACCGACTCTAAGATTACTATGAGTTAAAGGGCATAAAAAGTAATATAATGATTATGTAGCTCTGAGAAGAAGATTTTTTTAAATATTGTGGTGGGAGAGAGTCTATTTGGAACCAATGATAGATAATTTCGATCAATCAAAAATTTTAGCCGGGTTTTCACAAAACTGATATAAGTACTTTGTTGAAATTCTAATCAAATATTGCAATCGGTCACCGTATTCCATTGACGTATATGGAAAACGGTTTAAATAGTGTCAACGCATATTGAAAAGATAAGTATTTATAGAGACAAAGCATTATAATTTTTGCAATTTAGTAAAATTTTTAAAATATGATAAAGTTTGAGGTGATGGAATATAGAAAAAAAATTAGTATATGGAAAATTTCGGCCTAAAAACGGTTTCTTATCTCTTCCGGCGAAAGAAGATGTCGCTCAAACGATTGGCATCATCGCGGCTACAAATAGGCTAAAAATTTATGACGTAGTCGAGCTAGGAACACGAGCTAAGTTTCCTGAGTTTTTTTATAGTGAGTAGCTAGCGACGTAGCTAAAATGGGAAAAACTATTCAAAATAGATTATAACTGTTGGATATGAAAATAAAATCAAGAATAGAATGATCCGGCGGGTTGTTCATAGCAACCCGTCGGTGACCCAGTCATCGTGAATGGGAAAAGTAATTCAACGATAACAGGAATCAGACACAATATATTGATTGCTGTTTTTATTGAAATATATTTCCCTTTGAGGAATATTTGACTAGTTGAAACAAACTATGACTAGTTGAGTTGCGATTTTCAGTGTATTGGGTCATTCCATCCTCTCAATTAATCAAATTTAAAAGGAAATTAATATGACCATACAAAAAGATAATTTTGAAAATTGTAGTGTACCGCTTTTAGAGTATGTGGATATAAACGATCCCAGACAGGCGAAATGTTACGTTTATTTAGATAAAACATTTTTATTTATAAGGTATATCAGCGAATCCACCAGGTTTCTAGGTGAGCTGCTAAAAAAGGACTTGCTCGAAATTGATCCATTGAAGGAGCCCGAGAAGCATAAAGTACTCACTTTAATAGCAGAAGATGTGTCAAAGTTACATTCGTCGAGCTCGGCAAGCGGATGGGAGTATTTTTTCGAAAATTTATTCAATCATCTAGAAAAGAAGGCCTAAAAATGTCTTCTATTTTTTTTTTAGAACTTGCCTATTCAAAACACCCTTTGGTTGGGATTCAGTATCTACAGGATTTCTATAGGCAGGGACAGCCGGGGGTCTGAGAATGGCCACCGAAGATTTGTTTGAAAATAAATTCAATCAGCATCCAGAATCCAGTATCTATGGCAACACGAGCCTTGACGATGAGTTTATATCTCTGATTAGAGAAGATCAAGAGCTAGATGGCCTAATCAATAAGGACATTGATGATAGTGAAAATCCTAGTTCGATATATACTAAAATTATTTTGAAACTTGGCCGTTTGGAATTTCCAGATATTAAAACACTTCTAACTGATTATGTCAGCAGTAAATTTTGGAAATCATTGAGTCCCAAGAAAAAACTGGAATTTATAGAAAGGACTCTGGTAGAATCAGACAAAATGACTATGGGAAAACCAAAAAAAATAGACGTTCCATTTGACTTGGTAGCCGATAGAATACGAGATAAATTCCATATTTTCACAATGCGCGACAACAAGCAGATTTATATTTATAAAGATGGAGTTTACAATTGTGAAGGTTCAGAAGCTATTTTAGATACAGAAATTCGGAATAAACATTATGAAATTTCTATGGATTATTGGGAGAATAATAATCCAGATTTTCCTGTAGAACATATTCAAAAAGCCACGGTAAAGTATGTGAATGAAGTTTTGGCTCACATTAGAGCATATACCTATCTCACAAGGGACAGTATAGAAAAAGTCCAGTCGAAATATATCAATTTCAAAAATTGCCTTTTCAATCTTGAAACGTGGGAAGCTGAAGATCATAGTCCTAAAATTAGAAGCATCTGCCAGATACCTGTTATCTACAACAAAGACGCTAAATGTCCAAAAATTATTGATTTCTTGAAAAGTGTGGTAGCTGAGCTAGATATCAATCTGTTGTGCGAAATCGCAGGATACTGTTTGACGACAGATTGCTCTCAACAGCAGGCGTTTATGCTCTATGGTGTGGGATCAAATGGCAAAAGTGTGTTTCTTGCTTTGTTGGAGTCGCTAGTGGGTGGAGATAATATATCGTCAGAAAGTCTTCAGAGACTAGAATTCGATAAGTACGGAACTGCAAAGCTGTATGGCAAGCTAGTCAACATTTGTGGTGACATACCAGACATAAAGATGAATAAATCTGAGATTTTTAAAAAATTGACAAGTGGGCTTGATTCGATAGATGCTGAAAATAAATATCAAGACCCCTTTAAGTTTCATAATACTGCAAAACTTGTTTTTTCTGCAAATAATATTCCCGAAGGAAAGAAGGACAAGGCATATTATCGCAGGTGGGTTTTGATTGAATTCCCAAACTACTTTGAAGGCGAAAAAGCAGATAAATCGCTAATTACGAAGTTGCAGACACCAGAAGAACTTTCAGGTTTTCTAAATTTGGTTCTAGATGGGCTGAAAAGATTAAGGGATAATAGAAAGTTTTCAAACGAAAAATCAATAGAAGCTACGCAGAAAGAGTATGAACTGAATAGCAATCCAATAGCCGCCTTCATGGATGAACGTACACAGACGTCAGATGAAAATTGTAATGCAACATTATTATATCTGGAATATGTTGATTGGTGCGGTTCACGTGGAAAGGACCCCATGAAGAATATCGGATTTTCTAGGAAATTAATCAGCATGGGTTATACTTCACACAGAGAAAATATTCCAGGTAGTTACTCTACTGCAAAACTTATAATGTGGGATAATTTGAAGATCAAACAGGACAAGATAGAGCTATATAAGACAGGATACGAACAGGCCAAAAATCTATCATGTCCTATGGCGATTGATATCGGAAAAACCGAGATAGGACAAGATATAAATCCCTTTGTAACTAATAGTAACAGTTTTCTTATACATGAATATCAAAATATTAATAATGTGATAGAATGTAGAGATGATGAAAAGTATGTAAATGCAGAGATCTCTCTAACAAGAAAGGATTTATCTTGTCCTGATATGCGATTTTCAGATATCAGTAGCCACAGGACAGGATGCAATGATAACCTAGAAAATCATCTTGTCCTAGATCAAAAAACGATAAATTCCGAGCAATCAAATGAAGATAACTTTGTAAAAAAAGATGAATATATCAAATCGTTTCGAACAGATTTAAAAAATTTTGTGATAAGTGACTATAATCGCAGTGTTGATAGTATCCCTGATTTATTGGCTGATTTCAATAGACGCTATCCTGGATATAAACAGGCATTAGATAACCAGGATTTACAAAACGAAGCAGAGAAACTTAATTCATGGGGATGGACGTGATAATTCAAAATGCGAAAAAAGTCGAACTGATAAGCTGTAGGGATTTCACCCTTACAGCTTGATCACTTATCTACTCTTGATATTGGGGTGCTGTAGTAAATACAATTGAATTTATTTAATTATATACTTTTAGGAATATATTATGCTAATCTAAATGATTTGGTATTAACATTAGTGGTTCTGATTTCAGAATATGATAGATGCATCCCTACTAGCAATAATAAATAACTACATCTCAACCCCAAAAGCACGTTTACAATCTCTGTAATAGGAGAATTGTTTTTAATTCCTGAAAATGCCTAGATCGCCTCACAATCGATCCCTGTATGCTTTATTTAATTGGTTTAGGCGAACAGGCGCACATATAAAATGTCAAAAAAGTTGATCTTGCGAGCTGCAGATGAAGGAAAGCAAATGTCTGCAGCTCGATAGTAGGTATCGTTGCATGAAAGCACTGACACAGTTGAATTATAAATAAATTTTATTTATTATATATTATTAGGAATATATTCTCCTAACTTAAACTATTCAGTATTAACATTCTGTAGTCATTATCTCAAGAAGTATAAAAGCTGGAAGCCTTCCTGATACCCAATAAATGACTTAATCTCAGTCTCTGTAGTCTGTTTTAATTTATATTTGATAGTTAAGGTATATGCGTAATTCCTATATACAATATACAAGGACTATCCTTGATACAAGCCCTTTAGTTGCAACTAATCCTGATACAAAGACTGATATAGCCTGATACAAGCCAGGTTAGTGACAACTGATACAGATACATCAATGATTCTCATTATCAATTGTTCTTTTACGGAAATGTTTCTTCATTAAAAAGGTCTCCGTTTCACTTTATTTGCATATAGTAACGTAAAAACATAATTTTGTTATGGTAGATTCGCATTTAGTATCATTTGGCAATAGTTAACTTAACTACAAAGAAAATTATAGACTAAACGTTGACCTTTCTTTATTTATCTTGGAAGGGTAAACCCCAACTTTGAAATCAATTATGCTCTAATATCCCAACTGGCTATAATGAAAAATGTTATCTTTTACCATTACCATCATCCATTAATAACAAACTATAAATACTACTGAATAGCATATAGTAGCGTAGTTTCTTGAAAATTGACGGGCTGGTGGAATTCATAATATGAAAGGTGGTAAAACAAGATTTCAACAGAAATTTACGGAAGATATGTTCTTGAATGCTCTCCAAATTGACAGAATAAGGTCCACTACAACAATTATGAGCTTAGTAGGGTGTAGTAGGTCCACTGCTAAAAACATGCTTTATAAAATGGTAAATGAAGGTAAAGTAAATAAAATAGAAATTGAAGGCGACGGTTACGGTTGGCAGAAAGTAAAAGGTGATTAAAGTGAGTTTTATCGACAGTTACAAACAAAAAATTAATCCAGAATTCGTGCTACAAATGATGCCAGAATTAAAAGAAGATTATCTCCAACATCATCCATGTAATTGGGACGAAGTTAGGATACAGCTTTGGAGCGTCGCAAGTGCATGCGTTGAAGATTGTCCCCCGTCAATCGAGAAATATTCTTTATTGTGCACTCCGGTACTATTTGATAACAAAGACGCCCAGGATATTTAACGTTATGTGACAAAACAATGGAAGAGCAAATAGCTGAGTTTGATCAACAACTCGGTATTACTCATGAAGTAGGTTGCACTATAACGAATACAGATTGGAGTGCAGAAGTAAAAGTTAAGCTTTTGCATGTGACTTCAGAAATTAATCCTGGGAATAAATTGTAAAGATCTAATTAAAAAAGTTATCAATGTACTATAGCTCCTAACGTGCTGCTTTTTGATTTAATTAGCTCCATTTCATTCAAAGGGATCAGTCTGGTGATTAAAACCAACTCTACTCATTTCATTGATCTCTATAGTCTTCGGAAATCGGCGGTATATAGTTGGTTGTATTTACTGGTGTGATCCCTTCGATTAATTTCTTGCCATACCTATCATAAACATCTATTAGAATCGTGTCTGTATTCATTCAATACCCCAATAAGTGATCCAAATGATCCTAGATGTCAAAAAAGTTGATCTTGTAAGCTGCAGGGAAAAGATACCTGCAGCCCGGTAGAGAATCTGTTTTAAGGTTTGAGAGCCTATAAAATATAACTATATTTAGGTATACATATATTTTTTGCATATATACTATATAATGATAACCTAACTAAATAGTATTAAAAACATGTGGA
>Ga0187867_10001220_pt1 | contig 22329 bp, 17 predicted proteins | sample June2016WEW_13_1_FD_132976 | JGI IMG/M metagenome (GOLD analysis project Ga0187867, IMG submission 132976) | Peatland microbial communities from SPRUCE experiment site at the Marcell Experimental Forest, Minnesota, USA - June2016WEW_13_10 | ecosystem: Environmental > Terrestrial > Soil >...
CCGCCAATCCCGCAGGAACAGGTAGACCACCAGCACCACCAAGCTGACCGATGTCATGAGGGTGATCTGGGTGTCGTGGACCGATGCTCGGATCGTGGTGGTGCGGTCCATCACGACCTTCAGCTTCATTCCGGCCGGAACTTCGGCTTGCAATTCCGGAATGATCGCCCGCACCCGGTCCACGGCGTCAATGATGTTCGCATTGGGCTGACGGAAAATGATGATGACCACGGCCGGCTTGCCGTCGGCGATCCCCTCCGTGCGAATATCCGCGACCGAATCCTCCACGTCCGCCACGTCTTCCAGGCGAACCGGCGCGCCGTTGGAGTATGCCACCAGTTGCTTTTTGTAGTCGTCGGCCTTGAAGAGTTGATCGGTCGTGCTCAGCGACGTGCAGCGCAGATCGTCGGACAGCTCTCCCTTGGCCAGATTGGCGTTGGCGGTCTGCAAAACGCCGGCCACGGTGCTAAGCGAAATGCCCCGGTTGTTCAGCGCCGCCGGGTTCACCTCGACGCGCACGGCCGGTGAGGCCCCCCCTCCGACGAAAACCTGACCCACCCCCGCCACCTGCGAGAGCTTTTGAGCCAGGATCGAATCGGCCGCATCGTACATCCGCGCCTTGGTGTAAATGTCGGAGGTCATCGCGATGATGAGGATTGGGGCGTCGGCGGGATTCACCTTGCGATAGGTCGGCTGCGAAGGAAGATCGGTCGGCAGATTGCTCCGGGCCGCGTTGATCGCCGCCTGAACGTCGCGGGCCGCTGCGTCAATGTTCCGGTTCAGGTCAAACTGGAGGGTAATCCCCGTCGAACCCAGCGAGCTGGTCGACGTCATCTCGGTCACGGAGGCGATGCGCCCGAATTGCCGCTCCAGCGGCGTGGCGACGCTCGTCGCCATCGTTTCCGGGCTTGCTCCGGGCAAACTCGCGCCCACCGATATCGTGGGGAAATCCACCTGCGGCAACGGCGACACCGGCAGAAACTGGTACGCCAACGTCCCCGACAACGCTATCGCGATCGTCAGCAGCGTCGTCCCCACCGGACGTTGGATGAACGGCGTGGAGATGCTCACGACAGTTCCTCCGGCGCCAGCGATTGCGGGATTGGCTCGCGCACCACCGCGCCGCCCAGCCGCTTGGCCAATCGGTCAAACGCCAGATAGATCACCGGTGTCGTGTAGAGCGTCAGAATCTGGCTGAAGATGAGCCCGCCGACGATGGCGATGCCCAACGGCCTGCGCAGCTCCGCGCCCATGCCTGTCCCCAGCGCCAGCGGCAATCCGGCGAACAACGCCGCCGCCGTCGTCATCATGATCGGCCTGAACCGCAGCAGGCACGCCTGGAAGATGGCATCCACCGGCGATTTCCCTTCCTTGCGTTCGGCCTCCAGCGCGAAGTCGATCATCATGATCGCATTTTTCTTGACGATGCCGATCAGCAGAATGAGTCCAATCAGCGCGATGACCGTGAAATCCGTCCCGCAGAGCAGCAGCGCCAAAAGCGCCCCCACCCCCGCCGAGGGAAGCGTCGAAAGAATCGTGATCGGATGGATGTAGCTTTCGTACAGCACGCCCAGCACGATGTACACCGTGACCAGTGCGGCCAGGATCAGCAGCGGCTCGTTGGTCAGCGACGCCTCGAACGCCGCCGCCGTGCCCTGGAAGGCGGTCTGAACGCTCAGCGGCGCGTTCAGTTTCTTCTGTAGCGCGTTGATGGCGCTCACCGCCGCTCCCAGCGACGCGTCCGGCGCCAGGTTGAACGAGATGGTCACCGCCGCGAACTGCCCCTGGTGATTCACGGCCAGCGGCGACGCCAGCTTTTCCATATGCGTGAACTGCGCAAGCGGAACCATGTTTCCGTTGGCCGCGTGCACGTAAATGTTCTGCAAATCCCGCGGGTTCCGCTGATATTTCGGATTGACTTCCAGCACCACGTAATACTGGTTCAACTCCGTGAAAATCGTGGAAATCTGCCGTTGGCCGAACGCATCGTACAGCGTGTTATCCAGGTCCTGGGCGGTGATTCCCAGACGGGAGGCGGCGTCGCGGTCGATCGCCAGCATCGTGGACAGGCCCAGGTTCTGCTGGTCGGTGGCGATGTCGCGCAGCTCGGGAATCTGCCGCATCGCGTCCACGAACCGCGGAACCCACAGGGCCAATTCATCGGGGTTGGGGTCTTCCAGCGTGTACTGATATTGGGTGCGGCTGACCCGGTCCTCGACGGTCAAATCCTGCACCGGTTGCATGTACAGCGTGATCCCCGTCACGCGATCCAGCAGTGGTTGCAATCGGCGGATGACGTCGCTGGCGCTGATTTTCCGCTCTTCGATGGGCTTGAGGTTGATCTGAATCCGGCCGGAGTTGATGGTCGTGTTGGTTCCGTCGATCCCGATGAACGACGACAAGCTATCGACCGCCGGGTCCTGAAGGATCAGGTCGGCCATCCGCTGTTGAGCCTCGGCCATGGCGGGGAAGGAAACGGTTTGCGCCGCTTCGGATACGCCGAGAATCACGCCGGTGTCCTGCACGGGGAAAAAGCCCTTGGGGATGAGGATGTAAAGCCAGACAGTGACGCCGAGCGTCGCCGCGGCGATCAGGAGGGTCGCGAACTGATGCCGCAGCACCCATTGCAGGGTGAATCCGTAGAATTCGATCACGCCGTTGTAAATGCTTTCGGATTTGCGGAAGAGCCATCCCTGCTCGCTCTCGGGCGTATGCCGCAGGAGCAGGCCGCACATCATCGGCGTCAGCGTCAGGGAAACGATCGCCGAGACGACGATGGTCACGCTGAGCGTCACCGCGAATTCTCGGAACAGCCGTCCGACGATGTCTCCCATGAACAGCAGCGGGATCAGCGCCGCGATCAGCGACACGCTCAGCGAGATGATGGTGAACCCGATCTGCTCGGAGCCTTTGAGCGCGGCCTGGAGCGGTGAATCGCCCTCTTCGATGTAGCGGATGATGTTTTCGATCATGACGATGGCGTCATCCACGACGAACCCCGTGGAGATGGTCAGCGCCATCAGCGTCAGGTTGTTCACGCTGTATCCGAGCAGGTACATCACTCCGAACGTGCCCACCAGGGAGAGCGGAACCGCGACGCTGGGAATGATCGTCGCCCGCAGGTTGCGCAGGAATGCGAAGATCACCAGCACGACCAGGACGATGGTCAGCCCCAACTCGAATTCCACGTCGGCCACCGAGGCGCGGATCGTCACCGTGCGGTCGGTGAGGTTGGTGATCTGGATGGACGCCGGCATGGAAGCGCTCAATTGCGGCAGCAGCTTTTTGATCCCATCGACGACGGAGATGATGTTGGCCCCCGGCTGGCGCTGGATATTGAGAATCACTGCGGGCTGGCGGTTCATCCACGCCGCTTCCCGCACGTCCTGGACACCGTCCACGACGTCGGCCACGTCCGACAGGCGAATCGGCGCGCCGTTCCGGTAAGCCACGATGATCGGCTTGTAATCCTTGGCGGAACTAATCTGGTCGTTGGCGCCGATGGTGTACGCCTGATGCGGGCCGTCGAAGCTGCCCTTGGCCTGATCGACGTTGTGCTCGGGAACGATCGTTCGCAGATCTTCCAGCGTCAAACCCATCGCGGACAGAAGCGTGGGATTGGCCTGAATCCGGACGGCCGGCTTTTGCCCGCCGCTGATGCTCACCAGCCCCACGCCCGGCAATTGGGAAATCTTCTCCGCCAGCCGGCTGTCGGCCAAATCCTCCACCTTGGACAAAGGCACCGTGTCGCTGGTCAGCGCCAGCGTCAGGATCGGCGTATCCGCCGGGTTGACCTTGCTGTAGATCGGGGGATTGGGCAAACCCTTCGGCAGATAAGTCGCCGCCGCGTTGATGGCCGCCTGAACCTCCTGCTCGGCCACGTCGATGCTCAGTTCCAGCGTGAACTGAAGCGTGATCAGCGAGCTTCCCTGGCTGCTGGTGGAGGTCATCTGGTTGAGTCCGGGGACCTGCCCGAACTGCCGTTCGAGCGGCGCCGTCACCGACGACGCCATCACGTCCGGGCTTGCCCCCGGATAAAACGTCACAACCTGGATGGTGGGATAATCGACCTCCGGCAGTGCCGATACCGGCAATTGGCGGTAGGCGACAACGCCGACCAGCAGGATGCCGGTCATTAGTAGTGAGGTCGCTACAGGCCGCAGAATAAATGGCCTGGACGGGCTCATTCGCCGTTCCTCGGAGGTGTAGCCGGCTGAACTGAATCGTTGGTCAGCGAGCGGCGGACGTGGACGCCGGGGCGCGTCGTGCCGGATCGCGTCGTCGGCCTCGTCGTGCCCCCGCGCGTCGGATCCACCTTTGAACCCGCCTGAAGCTTGTCCACTCCGTTGGTGACCACCGTTTCACCCGCCGAAAGTCCGTTGTCGATCGCGGTCATGTCCTGACCGTCAACGATCTCGCTCTGCCCAGGCTTGATCGTGCGGACCTCAACCGTGTTGTCCGATTTCACCACGTAGACAAACGAAAAATCCGGCCCGGTCTGCACCGCTTCCGTTGGAATCAGCACCACGTGCTTCAATGTGTTCACCAACAGCCTGACCGTCAAAAGCTGATTCGGAAACAGCTCCAGCTTCTCGTTATCGAACTGCGCTCTCAGCTTCACCGTGCCGGTCGTCGTATCCACCTGGCTGTCGACGGCCGCCAGCTTTCCCTTGGCAATCTCCCGATCGTCGTCCAGCGCCGTCGCCTCCAGCGGCGGAACCCGGCCCGATCGCGTCAGCACGGCTGAAATGTATTCCTGCTCGATCGGAAATATCACCGTGATCGGCTGCAACTGGGTAATCACCACCAGCCCGGTCGTATCGGAGGCATGAACGATGTTCCCCTCATCCACCAGGCGAAGTCCCACCAAACCCGTCACCGGCGCGCTAATCGTGCAGTAGTCCAACTGCACCTGGGCGCTGTTAATCGCACCCTGATCGCTCTTGACGGCTCCGGCATCCTGATCGACCAGTGCTTGCTGCGTGTCGATCTGCTGAGCCGTGTACGCATCCGGCGCTTGCTTGTAACGCGCTAAATCCAATTGCGCATCCTTCAGCGACGCCTGATCCTTGGCAAGCTGGCCCTGCGCTTGTAGCAATTGCGCCTTGAACGGATTGGGATCGATCTGCGCCAACAAATCGCCCTTTTTGACGATCTGCCCCTCGACAAACGCGACCTTGATTAACTGGCCGTCCACGCGAGTGTGGATCGTTACGGTTTGGATCGGCGTCACCGTGCCCAGCAAGCCGTCCTGATAGACGGGCAGATTGCCGCGCTCCGCCGTCGCCACGTCCACCGGAATGCCCCGGGGGCTCGCGTTATTCCGGCTGGATGCATTGGCCTGGCTTGTGTGTTGCCGATAAACCACCAGCGCGGCGATCCCGCTCAACACGCAAAGGATCACCAGCCACAAAATCCAAAGCGAGCGCGATTTGCTCCCCTTGATCGGGAGTGACGCCTCGTTCGGCGGCGGTGGTCGCGGCGACGGTTTGATCGCTGTTTCCGGGTTCATCATTCTTCGCTTAATCCTAGAATCTATGCGTATTTATTATCGGTCGCAACCGCTCGCGCACAATATCCGGCAGCCCGCGGACGTATCCCATCGGCAATCCATCTCTCCGTTGGCGCTCCCTTTCCACACGCGACATTCCAAATCCAAATCCGCAGCCCATCACCTTGTGCCAAAGGGCTTTGCCTTCTAAAGTGCATGGTAAATGAACCCCACCACGACCGAACCGCGCCCCCCGGCGTCGTCCGATAGCACCGTGACGTTGCGGATTCGCCGGCAGGATGGACCCGGCCAGCCCTCCCGATGGGAGGAATTTGCCGTCCCACGCCGGCCAAATATGAACGTTATCTCCTGCCTGCAATACATTGCCGCCCACCCCACCACCACCGACGGCAAATCCACCACCCCGGTCGTATACGACAGCGGCTGCCTCGAAGAAGTCTGCGGCGCCTGCACCATGGTCATCAATGGCAGAGCACGCCAAAGTTGCTCCGCCCTCGTCGATAGGCTTGCCGCCGGACGTCCCATCACCCTCGAACCCATGGGCAAGTTTCCCCTAGTCCGCGACCTCTTCGTCGATCGTTCACGTCTGTTCGGCGATTTGAAACGCGTCAAGGCCTGGGTGCCGGTCGATGGAACTTACGATCTGGGCAAAGGCCCGCAAATCTCCCGCCGGCTTCAGGAAGAACGCTATCCCCTCTCGCGGTGCATCAGTTGCGGCTGTTGCCTCGACGCCTGCCCGCAATATACCCCGGTCAATCAGTTCATCGGCGCGGCGGTGATCAGCCAGGTCCGCCTCTTCAACGATCATCCCACCGGCGCGGAGCTGAAGGAAGATCGCCTCAACGCATTGATGAAAGAAGGCGGCATCGGCGACTGTTCCAAGGCCGGCAATTGCGTCCAGGTCTGCCCCAAGGAAATCCCATTGCTTGAGAGCATCGCCACCGTCGGACGCCAGGCGACCGTTCACCTCGTCAAAAAATTCTTCACGAGATGATTCATCCGTGAATCCCCGCGTCAAAACGTTCGTGATCCCCTTTGTCGTCGTTGATACCCTCTTCTGTGCCGCGATCGTCTTCTGGGTGGTCTATCAACGCCAACACCACGGCTCCATCGGCCGGGGAAAACCGGACATCCATATCAATCTGCGGCACCCCGAGGCCAAGCTGACGGAAATCGACCTCACTAACACCGGCAACGCCCCCGGCCCCCTTGCCGTGGCGGTGGACGTCACCTGGCCCGACGCCGATCTCGTCGATGCCAAGGGCCTTTCCCAATTCGACGAGATCGAAACCGGCCGCCGAAGCCTTCGCTTCCAACCTCAACCGTCGCTGCACGATGCCACGCTTCCCCCTGGCCAGCCGTTTGCCGTCGGCTGGCTGAAATTGACCGATGACGTTCCAGTCCACGCGGAATTCGCGACCGATTCCGCCGCGACGCAACCCTAGCGAGCGCGAAAAACCGCGGGCTTCACGCAAAATGGCGCCGGCATCATCAATATCACCTGTTCCCGCTGCACCAATTCAAGCTGCCAGAGCGCCGTCCGAACCAAACCCACGTGCTCCGGGTCCAATCCCGCCAGATACGGCTCCGCCAGTTTCTCCAGCCATTCCGCGCCCATGGCCACGTGCCCGGTCTCGTCATCGCCGGCTGACTGCTCCATCAGCTTTTGCAGGAAATTCTTCGGCGCCGGTACCGTTCTCACGTCGTAATCCTTCACGTTCGCCTGATCGGCCGCGAAGGCGATCGCATCGTGCAGCGTGCCGATCCGATCCACCAATCCCAATTCCACGGCCTGGCGGCCCGTGAACACTCGGCCGGCCGCCAACTCGTCGATCGACTTTTTCAACTTGTTTCCGCGGATCGCCGTCACGTGATTCTTGAACACCCCGTAAAGGTCGTCCATCCAGGATTGCATGCGCTGCCGTTCGTCCGGGCTGAAATCCGTGTCCGATGAAAGCAATCCGGCGTTGGCGCCCCGGCTGTACGCCTTGAACGTCACGCCGATCTTGTTCCACATTTCCGTGGTCACCAGCTTCCCGCCGACGACCCCGATGGAAGCCGTGAGCGTGGCATCGTCGGCGAAAACGGTGCCGGCCGCGCACGAAACGTAATAGCCCCCGCTCCCCGCGACGTCTCCCATCGACACCACCAGCGGCTTCTTTGCCTTCACCCGCTCGGTCGCCCTCAGGATGATTTCGCTGGCCGTGGCCGAGCCGCCCGGGGAATCGATCCGCAACACCACCGCCTTGATCGCATCGTCCGCCGCCGCATCGTCCAGCGCCCGGGCGATGTCCGTGCTGGCGGCCATCTCGCTCTCCATCAGGCCCGAATCGTTTTTCCCCGTCACGATCAACCCGTCCACGTACACCACGCCGACGGCCGCCTTGCCCATCCCCGCATTCGGCGGATTCAGCAATTGCGCCAGCACTCCCATCATCGCGAATGGATTTGAGAAATTGATCTCCGGCTGCTTTTCCGCGCCGTACCGCTTCTCAAACACCACGTCCTTGCCGTATTTCTCCTTCAGCATCGCCTCCAATGCCGCCCGATCCTCCACCGCATCGATCATCCCGGCGGCCTTGGCCTTTTCCGCCGTGTAAGGACCGCCGTCGATCCAGCTTTGCGCCGCATCTTGAGAAACGTTTCGACCCGAGGCGATCTGCTGTATGGCCGTGACGTACTCTGAATCGAACAGCCAATTCTCCATCTGGTCGGCCTCGGGGCTTGGCCCGTCGCGCATGAAAATCTCCGAGGCGCTCTTGTACGCCCCGCAATGCAAAAAGTCCGGCTCAATCCCCAGCTTCAGCAGCAAGCCGTGCAGGTACAGCGCATCCCCGTACAACCCCATCGCCCAAATGTCGCCCGTCGGGGCAACGCTTACTCGCGAAGCTCCGCTGAGCAGCACGTATTGTCCCATCTCCAACCCATCGGCATGGCCGTATACGTCTTTCCCCGCCGCCCGAGCAACCTGCATTGCCTGGCGCAATTCCTCCGCCTGCGCCAGCCCGAACGCCGATCCGTCCGCCAAGATCATCACCGCCTTCACGTCCGGGTCATTCGCCGCCTTCTCAATCCGCATGACCACGTCCCTGAGCGACAAGGGCGGCGGACCGAAGATCGCCAGCGAATCATCCACCGGCGTCTCGCCCATCTTTCCCGCGAGATCGAAAACCGCGATCACCGGTTTGGCCGCCGGCTTGGTCGTCGGCTCCGCGTAAGCGAGTGAAACTGCCAAGAAAAACGCGCACATCAGGCAGAAAATTCGCGCAAACATCGGTTGCTCCTTTTCGCGATAGGAATATGACGGACTCGATCCGAGCAAATTACAGGAAATCAGTTGCCGGGGCGAATTTGCTTCCGTTTTTTTCTATGCTGCCACCACAACGCCAGCGGCAGTATCGCCACCAAGTTTACCCAGTAAGCGTGGCCCGTCATTGCCAGCGCGTGCTGAAAGAACGCGCTGTTCTGAAAGAAGGTCTGGGCAGCCGTATCGTTTGCGTGCCGCGCCAGTGCCACGCCGCCCTCGGCGAACCCATGAGCGACGGCCACGCCACCTTGGGCAGCCAACCAGCCGACGGCGCAGCCGCCGAAAGCCTGCCATCCAACCGCAAATCCGCCCATCGCCCACGGGCCAAAGCTGAAGCCACCGAATGGCACCAGACCAACGGCCAAGCCGCCCAACGTCAAAAGGCCGACGGCCAACCCACCGAAGCTGATCGGTGCGATGGCCATACCGCCGAATGCGAAAATCACGCCGATGGCCGCATCGCCCGCCGCAATCCAAGCCTTGACCGGCCCGCGTTCCAGACCGCTGCGAAACCGGATGTGAACCAGCGGCAAACCCAACAAAGCGAGGTTGCTGCGATACTCAAACACCGGCACCAGAAGCGGCGCCGGACGACCATCAGCGAATTCCTGCTCGCGGAGACTTCGCCGCCGACGCATCATCCACACATTGACGGCGATGATGACCAGTACGTAAGCCGCCCCCAGTCCGATGAAAAGCCCGGCGAAAAGCGCTGGACGCGACGCGGCCATCGGCATCCCCCACAACGTGAGCATCAGCACGGCCAACATGAACGCCACTATGCATACGACCAGGATGCGATAGCTCTTGATGATGTACGCGCGCCGCTGCGGAGACCGCGCGCTATCACGATCCAACGTGTAACCGACATAAAAGCTAAAGAACGTGATGACCGGACCGAGAACCGCACTGACAAGCCCCATCAGACCGGCCGCCTTTGCCGCCGCGCTGCCTTTCGCCGACATCGCGCCCACAGCCGCCGCCTTCGTGGACCCGGTCATCAGGGGCAACGCCGCCAGCACGCCGAGCGTGAACGCCTTGGTCGGCCCGGTATTGTGCAGCGCCGTCTCGACAAACTTCGCCACCCGCTCACCAAGCATGACCCGCCCGCGCGACAGGCGTTGCTTGACGGCATCCGCGGACAGTTCCAGTGTCTGGGCCACCTCGGCCACGGACTGGCTCTGGCGATAGAACAGGACCAACGGCTCGCGGTAGAGTTCCGGCAATCCCCCGAGCACGTGCCACAAGATCGCCTGCTCCTCCTTGCTGATCGTCTGCTCGCTCGGTTGGAATGATTCCTCTCCATCCGCCACGTTTTGGGCCAGCGGCGTGGACGCGGCCATCGGATCGCGCGTGGCCCGGCGACAAGATTCCTGGATGACGTGCCGCGCGATGCCGCACAGCCACTGTTTCACCCGGCTTCGATCCTTCAGGCTCTCCAGATTGCGCCAAGCGGCCAGGAATGTTTCCTGCGCCATATCCTCGCTTCGTCCCGCGTCGCCGCAGGCGCTGTAGGCAATCGCGCAAATCAGCCCCTGATATCGTTCCACAACCCGCCCGAAGGCTTCGCGGTCGCCGCCAAGGCAACGATCGACCAATTCCGCATCATCGCCAGCCTCGGTTTCGGTCATCATGGACATTCTCCAGCTCGCCAACCAAGTCGTCGAGCGGGGGAAAAGGTGACAAGGAATAATGGCTTACGAAAAAGATCTCGTCGGCGTGTCGCGCCGCATCTCCCGATCCAGTTTCCTCCCCCTTCCCACGATCAGCCGGGCCACCAGCGACGTCCACCCCGTCTGATGGCTCGCGCCGCATCCGCGGCCGGTCTCGCCGTCAAAATATTCGTGGAACAGCAGCAAATCCTTCCAATTCGGGTCCTCGGCAAACCGCGGATCGTCCCCATGGCACGGCCGCCGGCCGCTCTTGTCCGAGATGAACGTGTTCATCAGCCGGCTGCCCAACTCGTCGGCGACTTGCTGGAGAGTCAGCATCTTCCTCGACCCGACCGGGCATTCGACCTTAAACCCCTCGCCGTAAAAGTGGTGATATTTTTCCAGCGCTTCCAGGAGGATGAAATTCAGCGGAAACCAGACCGGCCCGCGCCAATTGCTGTTCCCGCCGAACAGGCCGGTTTCCCCTTCGCCCGGACTATATTTCACGCCATATTCCTTGCCGTCGGTATGGAACACGTAGGGATGGTCGAGATGGAATCGCGACAGCGAGCGAATTCCATACGGCGATAGAAACTCCGATTCATTGAGCAGATATTTCAGCACTCGCTCCAGCCGCTGCTGCGACGGAATCGCCAGAAGATAATGCGAGTGATTGCTTTCGGACCGCTTCATGTAGGAAATGTGCCGGGCCAGGTCTTTGCGGTTGCTCAGGAACCAATCCATGCGTTTGCGGAAACCCTTGAGTTTGTCGATTACTCCCCCTTCCAGGACTTCGACGGCAAACAGCGGGATCATTCCCACCATGGAGCGCACGCGCAGGGGAATCGCCCCGCCGCCCATGTAGAGCTGGTCGTAATAGAATCCGTCCTGTTCATCCCACAATCCGGTGCCGCCGAGGGTGTTCATCGCATCGACGATGGCGACAAAATGCTCGAAGAATTTCGAGGCGATGTCCTCGTAAACCGCATTTTCGCGAGCCAGTTCGATGGCCATCGAAAGCATGGTCGAGCAGTAGAACGCCATGTGGGCCGTGCCGTCGGCCTGTTCCAGCACGCCGCCGGTGGGCAACGGCTTGGAGCGGTCGAACACGCCGATATTGTCCAGCCCCAGGAATCCGCCTCCGAAAATGTTTCTCCCGCTGACGTCCTTGCGGTTCACCCACCAGGTGAAATTCAGGAGCAGTTTTTGGAACGTGCGCTCGAGAAAAGTCCGGTCGCGCTGGCCGCGCGGCGCCGTCATCTTGTAGACGCGCCAGCACGCCCAGGCATGCACCGGCGGGTTCACGTCGCAGAACTCGAACTCATACGCCGGTAGCTGCCCGTTCGGATGCATGTACCATTCCCGCAACATCAGCACGAGTTGTTCCTTGGCGAATTCCGGATCGATCTTGGAGAACGTGATGGCGTGAAACGCCAGGTCCCACGCGGCATACCACGGAAATTCCCACTTATCGGGCATCGAAATGACGTCGCGGTTGTACAAATGCAGCCAGTCCCGGTTCCGCCCGTTCCACCGCGAATCCGGCGGGGCCGGCTGCTCGGGATCGCCCTTCAGCCAATCCTTGACGATGTAAAGATAAAACTGCTTGGACCAGAGCAGCCCCGCGAAGCATTGCCGGCCGATCCCCCGCGTTTGGGCCGGCAGCGACTTGGAAAGCCGGCCGTCGTAAAACTCGTCCGCCTCGGCAATTCGCTGATTGAAAATGCGGTCGAAATCGGCCCCGAATATCTCTGCCGGCGCCGCGCTCCGCGGAAACAGCCGCAACCGCACCACCGCCTCGCCCCCGGCCGCCATGTCGATGGTATATCGCATCGCCGCCTTCGTCCCTACTCCCGCCGGATTCACGGCATCCGTCTCGCCATTGACCACGTAACGGTGAAATGCGTCCTTCACGAAACGCGTGGCATTCGCCGCATTGAACAATCTCTGAACGTTGGTCTCGTTTTCCGTGAACAGCATCTGGGGCTGATCGCCCCGCGGCTCGGCGACCAGCCGGAATTTCCCCAGCGACTCGTGATCCACGTCCACCGAGGCCGGCCCCGATTTGGCGATATACGGCTTGATCTCGCATCCCTCGTGCAGGCAGCCCCAAATCCACGAATTCCGCGCCCATAGCGTCGGCAACAAATGAATCGTCGCCGGCTCCGACCCGCGGTTGTTCACGGTGATTCGAATCAAAATGTCGTCCGGCGCGTTCTTGGCATATTCAACGAACACGTCGAAGTATTTGTTCTGATCGAAAACGCCCGTGTCCAGAATCTCATATTCCGGATCGAGGCGCGTCCGCCGGCGGTTCTCTTCCACAAGCTGCTGGTAGGGAAACAAACCCTGCGGATATTTGTACAACCCCTTCATGTACGAATGCGTCGGCGTGGAATCGAGATAGAAATACTGCTCCTTCACGTCCTCGCCGTGATTCCCCTCCGGCCCGGTCAGACCAAACAGCCGCTCCTTCAAAATCGGGTCCAGTCCGTTCCACAACGCCAGCGCGAAACAGAGCCGGCATTCGCGGTCGGTGATCCCCAGCAAGCCGTCCTCTCCCCAGCGATACGCCCGGCTCCGCGCGTGATCGTGCGGAAGATAATTCCAGCAATCCCCGTTCGCGGAATAATCCTCCCGCACCGTCCCCCATTGCCGCTCCGATAGATACGGCCCCCATCGCTTCCAGTTGGCCTTGCGCGCCGCATCCTCTTGCAGCCGCGCATGCTCGGCTCCGTTGCTCATTGCAAGCTCACCACGTTCTTGATCCCCCCCACCCGCCCCGTCAACAGATCGATCGCCTGATCGATCCTGAACCGGCCGGTAATCAACCGTTTCACCGCATCCGGCCAACGCCTGCGATACTCCTCCAGATCGGAAATCGCCTCCAGAAACGCCTGCTTGCCGGCGTTCACCGTGCCGTAAATCACCTGGTTTTTCAGCACGAAATCACGCATCAGCAGGTCGGTGTCCACTTCGATCGGCGCTTTTCTGCCGGGGACGCCCGTGAAAATGAATACGCCGTTGGTTCCCAGCACGCGCATAACGTCGAACGCCAGAGACGACGCCCCGACGGCTTCGTACACCAGGTCGATCCGGCCAACCTTCCTCGCCATTTCATCCACGGACGTCTCGTCGGATGAAATGTATTGAGCGCCGATGGCCGAGCAAAGATCGGCCCGCGGGTTGGGCGGCGGAGTCCTGGAATAAACGTACGTCTTAAACCCCTGCACCCCCAGCGCCATCGCCCCGAGCAAACCCACCGGCCCCGCCCCCAGCACGACGGCGTTGTGGCAAAACTGCGCCGGCTTACCCGCCTCCGCCGGACACGCCCACGGCAACCTTGCCTGAACCTGCCACAATTGCTCGATCGCCTTCTGCGCGATCGTCAGCGGCTCAACCAACACCGCCACGTCGCGCAAATTGCCGGGAACGAGGTTCATGTACTTCTCGTCATCGACGACGTATTCGGTCATGAATCCATGCCGGCCCTTGATCCCGCGCTCGGTGAAATCACCGGTGTAGCAGAAATCCTGCCGACCGACCCGGCAAGCCACGCACTGCGGATGATCGCACGGCCGCCGAACCATCATCACCACCAGATCACCCTTCTTGAGCGTCTTGACCCCCGGCCCGGTTTGCACCACTTCCCCCAGTGATTCGTGGCCGATCACCAGATACTCCGACCCCTGGGGCGGCGTGCCGTATTGAAACGAAACGATCTCCTTGTCCGTCCCGCACACGCCGACGTCGATCATGCGTAATTTCACGTCGGTCGCAGAGGAAATAGACGGTTCCGGATGATCGATGATTTTGACCTGCTTGCTCGATGGAAATACGGCGACCGCCTTCATCGGAAACTCCCTTCCGGTTTGGCAGCACTATACCGGGCATCGCGCCTGTTGGGAGCGCGAATTACACGGCCGATCCTGCGCCCGGCGAATACTTTCGCCAGAACTGCGGGACGGCTTGGCCGAGTTGCACAAAAAATCCCCCGCAAATGTGCAGCGCGCCGAGAAGGGTATGTCGCCAGCATGCTTGGTCGGCATCCGCGTATCGTGCCAGACCTTTTTCAATCATCGATTGGGTTCGGCGACCATAAACGTCGGTAAGTATGTCGAATGGAACCGACTGACGGAATTCCGCAACGGCAAACGCCGCGTTGCTCAGGCGTTTCTGATGAAGTTTCCATAAATTGGCGAATAATCCGTTCCAATGGCGTTTGAACCGAAGCAGCCTGGACGGATCGCTCTCGCCGATGTTGTCCGTCGTGCACAGATAGGTTCCATCGTTGAGCGGTGAAAAAAGAAACGTCTGCTTGGACCGCAGCCCGGATACGGTGCCCGACGACGTAACCACGAGCGTTCGCCGGTCGGGTGAGAGCCAGACCGTACCGCATAATTTAATGGACGGCTTGGCGTGCGCGACGTAATCACCAAAGATAAACCCCTCGGCGTTGAGGTCGTCGCTCATCCGCCTAACGTAAGGCGAAAGGACCTGCACCGATTCCATCGGCACGCGAACATACGGCAGAGAGTAGCGCCGCTCGATCATCGCCACCGCCAAAAGCAGGACCAGGAAGCCTCCGAGGGGTACGAGCAGCCAATATAGGTTTGTGTTGCCGGTAGCTTCGGCGAGTAAGGAAATCGTCATGAGCGGGCATTATACGCCAGGGACTGGCGGACCGACAAAATCATGCCCGCTTGAAGATTTTAGACACCGGCAAAACGAATCCCGGAATTGCCGGTTCATCGCTGATCTTGTCCCGCACCGTCAAGCGAACCGGCTTTTGCCCCATCCGGTGGATCGTCAACGTCATTGTCGCCGGATCCGCAATCCAACAAGATGTGGTGCCGTGCGCCAGCCACATGTTCACCTTCTCCGCGATTTTCCGCTTTGTGTCATCCGGTGAAATCACTTCGACGGCAAGATCGGGAACGCCCGGAAAGAACTTGCTCCACGCGGTTTTCGGTACCCGATCCTTGCGAACAAAACAGGCATCCGGCGCGCGGACGAGATCAGGACTCTGTTCAACAAGGAAGCCCGTTTCTGCCGCAAGCACCACACCCAGATCGTGCTCCTCAACAAAATTCCCTAAAAACCTTCCGATTCGCAACGCAATCTCGCCGTGTCCAAAGCCCGCCGGACTCATCATGACCAGCTCCCCATAAATGAGTTCGCATCGGCCGATATCGCCCATCTTGAGCAATTCGTCAGCCGTCATCGGTTTGGTGGATGTTGTTGTCATAAGAACGATCAATAGCAGATGCGATGGCTATGCGCCGGCCGCGACGAGCGCCTTCTTTGCCCTTGGCGGAAGATCGAGAGGAACGAACCAGTCCGCTGGATAGAGATAATCCTCTCCTTCTTCGTCGACAACGCGAAAGAAATATGCCGGGTCATTCGCCTCTGGCCGGATAACCTTGTAGGCCATTCCGAGCTGCAATGAAGCCTTATACTCCCCGCGCTCAATGCACATCGCGAAAAAAGGATGAGATCGTTTGCCGCGATCAGGAGCGGTTGAGCGGGCGTTTGATCCTTTCGAGCCTGCGTCCGAGGCCGTGCGATTCGAACCAATGAATTTCCGCCTCATATATCTCACCTTTTATGTCACGCACCAATGCATCGCCCTTCATTTTACGCCATTCTCGTCCGCCAAACTGCGCCCGCAAGTATTTCCGAATGCGCAACCTTCGTCCGGCGGCAATTACACGTTCGTTTCGAATCGGGCCAAGAATCTCGAAAAGCGGCCGAGGCAAACGTCAATGCCCCTTCCCGAAAAACGTCTTGATCGAATCGTAAATGTCGTCCTTGGAATTCACCCGGCTCGTCATCACTTTCTCATGATTCCGCAGATGCTCGTGCAGAACGTTGATGAAATTCCCCGAACCGTAGGCGCTGGCCACCTGGCAATAGCCGAACATGTTGCAAATCGGCAGAAGTTGCTCCTTCAGCAGCTTCACGCAGTCGCGGCTGTCGGCCTCCGAACTGTTGTCGCCGTCGCTGAAGTGGAAAAGGTAAATGTTCCATTCCTCGGCTGAGTAGTGCGAATCCAACATCGCCTTGGCGCAGCGGAATGCGCTGCTGATCTTCGTGCCGCCGTCTTCCCGAAGATGATAGAACGTATGCTTGTCGACTTCCTTGGCCTGAACGTCGTGCACGATGTAGCGCGATTCGATCCCCTCGTAATTCGTCCGCAGCCAGGTGTCGATCCAGAAGCTTTCGACGCGCACCAGTTCCTTTTGCTCTTCGCCCATTGAACCGGAGACGTCCATCATGAAAACGATCACCGCGTTGGACTGCGGGTTCTTGACCTCTTTCCAGCTTCGATAGCGGATGTCCTTCCGCTGGGGAATGATGATCGGCCGGTCGGGATCGTAATCGCCGATCATGATCTGGCGCTTGAGCGCTTCCTTGAACGATCGCTTGAAATGCAGCAAGGATGCCGGCCCCACGCGGCGAATGCCGCTGTACTTGTCGCGGATCGTGGTAATCCGATGCTTTCCCTTGGGCTCGATCCGCGGAAGCTTCAACTCCTCGGCCAAAATCTCCGCCAACTCCTGCAGGGTAAGGTCCACCTCCATGATGTGCTGTCCGGACTCGGTGCCGCCCTGGGTTTTGCCCTCCCCCTTGCCGACGACGTCGCCCTCCTTGCCCTCCCCCGCCCCGACGCCCGCGGAATTGTCCCCATACCGGAAATGCGGCAACTCGATCCCGCGCAGCGGAATGCTGATCAGATGCTTCCCCTCCTTGCCGATCAATTCCCCCTTGGTCAGAAACTTGCGCAGGTCGTCGCGAATCCGGCCCTTGACGATCTGCCGGAACCGCTGGTGATCTTTTTCGATCTTCAGGATCATGAAATCAATTTGCGGCGGCCAACGCACGCCGGACCTTAAGTGGAACCTCGATTGCCGCAAACCAATCGGCCGGATAAAGGTAATCCTCGCCTGATTCATCAACGATCCTCAAGTCACGCTCGGGATCAAGTTTCAGCGGCGTCAGGACCCGATATACTTTGCCGAAAATCAAATCGACGTTCTTCGGATCACCGCCGACGTAAATCGCGTGAGTATGTCTTCTGGAAATTCGCTTCATAGCCATCTCAGAGTCCTTTTTCGCTTGAACAAAACGCGGCCAACGCCATGGGCTTCATACCAGTGGATCTCGGCCTCACAATGCCGTCCATCGTAGAGCCTGATAATTGCGGCGCCTTTCATCTTTCTCCAGCGTCCAGTTCCAAACGCCCGATTCAATCTCCACCGGTTGCGCACGCCCCGCCCGACTGCAATAATTTCAATACTGCGGATGGGCGAGAGAATGTCGAACTGTTCTGGCATTCGAACGTGGCCTGACGCATCACGAAATCGCGGTCTTTCTAGGTACCTCGCCGTGCCTTACTGGTCACATAATTGTTCGCGTCTAACGATCTCCTTGCCGGGAACCGCTGGTGATCTTTTTCGATTTTCAGGATCATGATTTCGCCGGCTCGCAATCCTCGAAAGCGGCGATCTGATTCATTCTCAGGACCGCGGCGCGGTCGGACCGAGGAAAATAATAGTCCAACTGCGTCTGCCCGATCGCGATCTGATACGGGCTGGTCACCTCATAACTGCTTCCACTCGTTAGAACGATGCGAAACGCCGCGAACGGCTCGCGATCCAGAAGCTCCTTGAGTTTATTCACCACGGCAAGAGTCTCCTTATGTCACCTTCCTCGACAGAAGATATAACCCGATCAGAAAAACCAACAGCGATCCGGCCAATCCCAGGATCGTGCCCGGAAGATGCCAGTTGGCCAGATCGACCGGATTTTCGCCGCGGCTCCATCGCAGCGCCAGCCCGTAGCGCGGATCGGTGATCCAGAAAAATGCCATCCCCAGCAAACCCACCACGACCAGCGAATATCCCGAACGGCGGTTAAATCTCCGCATCATTCATCCTGTTTCGAATCCCCGCGCGCGAAGATGCTCGCGACGTAATTCAGCACGTCCGTCGCGCTCGTTTCGTTGTAGCCGAAGTATTTGATCAGACGCTGTTTCACCACGTCGATCTTCTGCTGCGTCTCGTCGTCGACGACGCTGCTCACCAGGTTCTTCAGCTTGATCGTGTCGCGCTGGTCCTCGAACAGCTTCAGCTCCAACGCTTTGAGCAATCGGGCGTTGGTGTTGTACTCGAACTTCTTGCCGTCCAGCGCCAGGGCGCCGATGTAGTTCATGATTTCCTGCCGGAAATCGTCCTTTCGCGCCTCGGGGATGTCGATCTTCTCCTCGATCGACCGCATCAGCCGCTCGTCCGGGTCCTCGTCGCGGCCGGTGTAACGGTTGCGCACGCGCTCGTGTTGCGTGTACGCCCGGACGCTCTCGATGTAATTCGTCGCCAGGCGCTTGATCGCGTCCTCGTCGGCGCTGATCGCCCGCTGCACCTCGGCCTTGAGAATGTCCTCATATTCCTCGCGCACCACCGCCAGCAGTTCCTTGTATTCCTTCTTCAGCTCTTCATCCGTGATGAGCGAATGATGGACGAGCCCGCCTTCCAATTCGTTCATCACCATGAACGGATTGATGGACTTGTCGAGCTGCGCCTGGTGGCTGACCAGCGAATTGCTGACCTTGTCCTGAATGTAGCGGGGGCTGATCCCCTGCATTCCTTCCCGGGGCGCCTCTTCCTTCAGTTCCTTGATGCTGTCCTCGGTGAAGCCGGGGATGTTCTTGCCGTTGTAAAGCTTCATCTTCTGCAACTTGGTGATGCCGGCCTTTTTCGGCTCGGACAGGCGCGTCAGGACGGCCCACATGGCCGCCACCTCGATCGTGTGCGGCGCGATGTGAAGCCCCTTGATTTTGTCCGGACCGAAATCCTTGAGGTAAATCTTCACCTCGTCGTCCAGCCGGATGTTGTACGGCACGTCGATCTTGATGGTCCGGTCGCGGAACGCCTCCATCATCTCGTTGCCCTGGAGCCGTTTGTATTCCGGCTCGTTGGTGTGACCGAGAATGACCTCGTCGATGTACGTCTGGGCGAATTTCTTGGGCTTGATCAGATGCTCCTGGCTGGCGCCCAGCAGGTCGTACAGGAACGCCACGTCCAGCTTCAGCACTTCGATGAACTCGACGATCCCGCGATTGGCGATGTTCAATTCGCCGTCGAAGTTGAACGCGCGGGGATCGGAATCCGAGCCGAACTCGGCGATCTTGCGGTAGTTGATGTCGCCGGTCAGTTCGGTGCTGTCCTGGTTCTTCTCGTCCTTGGGCTGGAAGGTGCCGATGCCGCGGCGATCCTTTTCCGACAGGATCAGCCGTCTGACCTTGACGTGCTCCATGACCTTCTTCCAGTCGCCGCCGTAGTCCTCCAGCAGATCGCCGTAAATTTTCCGGCAGAACGGGCAGACGTCGCCGAACAGGCGGATCTTGCGTCCATCGGGCAGTTTCTCGTTGATCGCCTCCAGCACGTCGTTGCGGGCCTCGCGCGGAATCAGCAGCAACGGCTCTTCGTGCATCGGGCACTCGACGAATTGCTCCGCCTCGTCCCCCGCCGGACCCTTATGATGCACCCGCCACATGTACGTATAGCATCGCCCCGCTTCCGTCCGGCTGTAGTGCTCCAGCCCCTTCTTGAGCAGCCGGGCCATCGTCGATTTGCTCGATCCCACCGGACCATGCAGCAGCAAGATGCGCTTTTCCGTGCCGTAGCCCTGCGCCGCGGATTTGAAGAAATCCACCAGCTGCATCAGCGGCCTTTCCAGCCCGTAAATCGCGTCGGCGCCGTGATCGATCGGATCGGCAAAGAACTTGTACCGGTTGTATTCCTGCTTGAACTGCGTGTAGGACTCCACGCCGTACGACAGGATCATGTCATACACCCGTTGAAACGCGTTCCGCGCCACCACCGGATTTTCGCTCACCAGGTCCAGATACTCCCAGAGGGAACCTTCCCAGTGTTGTTCCCGGAAGTTCGAGACGTCCAGTTTCTTGTCGATCAGCGACACCAATGCATTGGATTTTGAAGCCATGGTTTGCGTACTCCATCTAAGCGTGCTTGGTCCGTCAAAGCGTGCTCGCTCCATACAAGCCCTCAACGGCTTGCGACAAGTTTACCATTCCATTCCAGGAACGGAGTTGCAACGCCGATCGCCGCAAATATCTTCGACCGGATTGCATCCAATTCGTTGCAAAAGAGCGGCGCCGGAATGAAATTTCCGGCATGGGGTTGGCGCCCGTTGATTCAAGAACGATCCCGATACAACAGCTTACCCTGCACCACCAAAAGTGTCTACGACGAAATGAGCTATCCGGTTTCCCCTACAGCCGTTATAAATCCGCAAAAACGAAAAAACCCCGAGGTTTGATGGCCTCGGGGCACTCCCGCAGGACTCAACCGTCCCCATGTATCGCAAAGGCCCACGGGTAGTTCAACACGCAATGGCTTTCACACGTCTTTCACCAGCGGCAAAAGCGGATACTGATCGCCCAGGATCGGCTTGCTTGGCGTGTTCAGCCAGTTCTGCAACATGCTGGCGTAAACCGACCGGAAATCCACCAAGTATTTCAGGTCCCCCTGGTCCAGGTCCGTCAGGGACGGATGCGGGCTCACGATCCCTTGCTTGATGCTTGTACCCATGACGAACATGGGCGCCGCCGCCCCGTGGTCCGTGCCGTTGCTGGCATTCTCCTGCACCCGGCGGCCAAACTCGCTGAACGTCATCGCCAGCACCCGATCCTGGTTCCCCTGCTGTTTCAAATCCTGCCAGAACGCACTGAGTCCGTCCGACAATTGCTTCATCAGCGCATCATGCCGCGCCAACTGACCCACGTGCGTGTCAAACCCGCCAAGGGCCACGTAATAGACCCTCGTCGGCAGTCCGCCGGCGATCATCGCCGCGATCGTCTTCAGGCCATTTCCGAATTCGTTGGCCGGATACGCCGCCGGGGACGAGTGGTTCCGCGTCAAACGCAGAATCTCTTCGCTGCTCAACTGCGCATCCATCGCCGTCCGGTGCAGGAAATCCAGTTGATTCTGGGCGGTGACCGTCTTCGGGGGCAATATCGCCGATCCCTGCAAATCCGCCTGATTGAGCTTGACGTAATCCGCCTTGTCCCGCCCGTTGTACCGATAACTGTCCGGACGCTCGAAACTCAGCGGCAACACCTTCTCCCCCTGCATCGCCAGCGGCAGCGCGTCGCCGATGGCCACCCCCACGTGCGGATCGCAACCCGGGCAGGTGTTGTCGAAGTAACGCCCAATCCAGCCGGTGCTCGGCTGCTGCCGCTCCGGCTCGGCGCTTTGCCAAATATCCATCGATCGGAAGTGCGACCGGTTCGGGTTTGGATATCCAACCCCTTGAACGATCGCCAGATCGCCGTTGTCATACAGGTTCTTCAGCCCGGTCAGATTTGGATGCAGGCCAAGATAGTCGTTGATTTTCAGAATATCCTTGGCCGGATGTGAAATCCTGGCGCGGGCCTGGTAATACACGTCGTCGCCGTAGGGAATGACCATGCTCAGCCCGTCGTTGCCGCCGGACAATTGCACCACCACCAGAATCTTCCCGTCCTTGCCCGTCGTCTGCTGCGTCAGCTTGCTGTCAAACGGATCGCTCAGCGCCATCACCGTCTGATCCAAAAACGTCGGGATCGTCGGCGCCACCGCCAGGAGCGTCAAACCCCTTTGCAAAAAGATCCGGCGAGTGGAAACGTCCTTTTCCATGACTTCTCCGCGTTAACACAACTGATATTCGGGCATCGACACGATTAATTGCACGATCTTCCGCACCGAATCCGTATTCACCCCATCGGTCAGCACGTCGGCCAGGACCTGCTTTTTCTCCGCGTCGACCGGGCGCTGGATCAGCCGCTTGATCCAGGC
>Ga0187867_10001224_pt1 | contig 22273 bp, 18 predicted proteins | sample June2016WEW_13_1_FD_132976 | JGI IMG/M metagenome (GOLD analysis project Ga0187867, IMG submission 132976) | Peatland microbial communities from SPRUCE experiment site at the Marcell Experimental Forest, Minnesota, USA - June2016WEW_13_10 | ecosystem: Environmental > Terrestrial > Soil >...
CCGCAGTAAGCCAGCTTTCTGGCCCTCCAAACTGGCCAAAGAATCGGGGACATCGGGCATATGGCGCATGATAGAACGTCCTTGATGCCGAGCGTATCATATACGCTCGGTTATCAGCCTCAAAAAAGAAAAGCCTGGGTTCTTTACTTTTAAGTCGTGCACCCATCCTTGCTTTCGAAACTTGGGATAGCGCATGCGCTCTTGGTTACGTTCGAAGTAGTTGGCTTCGGTCCGGATGTTCTCGGCCAAGCCAGGAGAGGAGGTTTCCAGAGAGCGCAGGGAAGCGACTAAATCTTCGATCTTCCCTTCATCCAGTTTGTCTTTCTCCACCATCACCCAGCGTTTCTGGGCAGGCGAATCGTTGGCGTAAAGTTTGGCCGCTAAATCCCACAGGTGCTCGCGGGCATGATAGAGATCGACGATTGGGGTGGCGTCGGGAAAATGTAGACTCCCCTGATTCCAAATCCATTCGGCTCCGTCTCCCAACACCACTTTTTTCTCTGCGCGTGCCCAACCCCGCTGCCAGGCTTCGGCATAGAGCCGGCGGCCGATTTGCTCACGGCTCTCGATCGCACCCACATACGTGGTCGACGATTCGTCTCGGATGGGATAGCCTTCTTCATCCACCCTGGTCTGCGTGAATACACACCCCAGTTTGGCCTCGCGGGTATGGGCGGGTTGGCCATCCTGTTTGCCGGCACGGCCTTCACTCTCCTTGCGCACAACGGGAATACCCGTGCCATCCATCTTTACCTACAGAATGGGAATGCGTGGCCCAATCGGGGTCGGCAACTCCATCTGCAGGGCTTGGTTGAGTTCGCGCTGCTGCTGAGTCCGATATCTTCTCCGATGGCTTCGGCGGTGCACTCTACGGCTTAGGTGGTCACCGACAGACCCGCCAACAGCTTCATCTGCTGGTGGCCCTGCTCGAAGGCAGCTTCATGACCTACGGCGGCCAACATCCGTCGAACCCCGGGCAATCGTTGCGTGGTCTCTATGTCCAGATCGACATCCACCGGAAACTGGCCGTCATGGCAATGCTCACACCGGTCGAACGGGCGTAGACATTGGGCTTCCCCTACGGCGGTCCATACGGCTTGGATCGCAATTCCAAATACTTCGCCGTATGGCCTCAGGAACAGGGCAGTTGCCGCTGTTCGCGACGGGCGGATCGAACTTCTGCAACTTCAGATGGTCGCAGGGGTGCGCACCCGTCGACAAGATCATTCATGCCTTTACGCTTTCGATTGCCCCGCTAGAATACGGGCGGACTCCTCATCCGGACACAATCACTAAAAGAGTTATCTGCAATCACCAGCGCTCTTCGAGGATGTTTAAGGCGCGCGCCCGCGCAATAGACTCGTTCGCGCTTCGCATCGCCTACCGGGAATGTGGGCTGCCTGGGACATCACGGCAACAGTATTATGTGTACATGGAGACACTGAACGAACGATATTGCTCACTCTCGAGTCGGCGGCGTTACGAAGTTTGGTTTGTTCGCGTCGGTTTGGTGGACGGAAGCGGGGCGTGGTGGTTTCGATATTTGTTGACGAATCCGGGCCGCCGCGGCTGCCCGAATGATCCACGCGGGATGCCGGTTCAGGTGTGGGCCAGCTTTTTTCCTCGAGATGGAAAGCCGCAAAGTTTTATCCAAGGGTTTCCATTGAACGACCTCGACATCAGCGCCGAAGGTCAAAATCCATTCCACTTTCGAATCGGTCCGAACGAAATTGGTGAGAGCCTCTGCCGCGGAAACCTGCAACTTGAAGGACATTCGCTTACATGGAATCTGGAATGTCTTTCTAACTTCCGTGTCACTCTGAGCAGTAAGGGTTGGATTGGATTTTCTAGAACCCCGCATTCCGACGCGCTTTATTCCGGCGGCATCACGCTAGATGGCCGCAGTTTTGGGGGCGCACCTCTCGGCTTCGGTGTTCAGGGACATAACTGTGGATACCGACATCGCAACTTCTGGACTTGGGCCCATGCATATTTTCCTCGTGCCGGGTCGCCGCCGAGCACACTTGAGGCGTTGGTGTATGAGATGCCTTTCGGATTGATTTTCCGCAAAGCTGTGCTATGGCACGACGGAAAGAAACACAAATTTAAGAATCTGCAAGAAATCAGTAGACATCAACTTGAATTTTGCTGGCGTTTTTATTGTTCTTCAAGCGATGGATATCGCTTGCAGGCGGTTATCGACGGTACGGGGCTGAGCATCCACCGGCTTCCGTATCTAAGAACCAACTGTACGGGCGATTTCGAGGTCACGAACAACAGCCTGGCGAGAGCAGTCCTACGCTTGGAACAACGGGACCGACCGATTGAAACATTAGAGACCGGCGTCGGCGCTGTATTAGAGATGGTGGGCTAGGCTCATGTGTAACATGGGCGCATTCGTGACTCATTCGGAACGCTGTGCCTTCGCCAGCCGTTGGGCGACAACGGCGTACGCCGAAGGATTAAATGTCATTCCAATGTGAGTACCCGGGACTTCGATATCAACGTCAGGATTCTTCGTCCTACAGTAGCGCCAGTCCAAAATGCCGTCATCGCGGGTGTAGATCGCGGTCTGGAGCATGGATTTCGGGACATCGCGCCGCAGAGAGTCAATAAAATTGCAAGTGCAGCGTCCGGTGTAGCAATGCGGCAGAACGCCCTCGCCGTGCTCCTGCAGAATGCGCAGTCGAATGGCATCCGCAGCCTGGACTACGTTGCGATTCGCCACCGTGCCGCGAATCGGCGCAGCTAACGTGATGACGGACGCGACATCCTGAGGCCTCTGACCAGCAATTGAACGCGCGATCACACCGCCCAAACTGTGACCAATCAGATGAATCTTGCGGCCAGTCTCGCGCAGGGCCCTCTCTACCGTCTCGGCTACATGGCGCTGGATCAGGAGATTCGGACAGTCGGCGTTGATTCCGATACCTGAAAAATACGGTCGATAGCCGATTCGTCTCAGCCAGGCGTGCAACTCCTTCATGTAAAGATCCGTCCCAAGAAAACCCGGGATCAAAATGACGGCAGAGTCATCCCCTCGAGGCACGCCGAAACCATAATAGATGGGGTTGGCGTACAGCATGAGCACCTCAGCCGCAAACAGCGCTTCCGTCCACGGTGAGACGTCAGCTTCGGAATGTCCCCTTCGATGGGGCTCGCCCGCAGTTGCCTTGGATGAGCCCACAGCCTTTTTCCCTTTGCGTGGCAATTTTTTCTGAGACCTGTTCACCAATACGCCTGTAACGCCACCGCCGCACAATCAAGCAATATGTGCCCGGCGCATTATACCTTTCCCTTGCGCTTCCCCCGGGAGTTTCGTTTCGCCCGGGAACCTTTCTTGAGACGGGCCTCGAGCTCCGCAACTCGCTTGCGCAGCGCTTCCAGCTCGGGTTCGACCGGCGGTTCAGATGCTGGGGCTGTGCTCAGCAGTTGCTTCATCATGTCGACCGGCGACAGAAGGGCCGATTGGACTTCACCCAGTCGGCTTTGCACCGCATCCTGCACCTTCTGATAAGTATCGAAGGCCGATTTCAAATACCACATGACGAACTCCTGCCGCACCTCGTCGGAGGCGACGATGAGTTGCCGCAGCAATTCGAGCGGCAGGCCGGTTGGCTTTTGTTTGGCATCTTCCGTGATGATTTGCGTCAGAGTGACCCGCGTCAGATCCTGGCCATTGTTTGCGTCGACCACCTGAACATCCTTGCCTGCACGAATGAATTCCGCAATGTCATCAAGGTTTACGTATTTGCTGTTGGAGGAATCGTACAGGCGGCGATTGCCGTATTTCTTGATGACGACAGGAGCTTCGTTCATTGGATTCGACTTCTTGCTGCTTCGCACACAGGATAAATATATATTGACACAAGTACCCATGAATCGTATATTTATATCGATGCTGCAACGCAGCAATTCTAACGCAGCAATCTTGGGAGGTATTGAATGCCAACCACCGTAAAATCCGAATCACCCCGGACTCATTCCGGCGAATCCTCGTTTGTTTCTCTTCTATCGGGCTGGGCGCAGCAGGGCGTGCAGAGCTTCTTCGCAACACAAAGAATCCTTTTGGACCTCGCGATGCGGCAGAATGCAAGCTTGATGCACTCGTTACGGCAGCAGCTGTCCGATCCCCATCATTCCCCAACCGCCATTCTGACGGAAGTGACGGCAGAAGGAATCGCAAACTTCATTGAAGGCCAGAAGATCCTTCTCGAACTCGGGCACCAACAGAACGAACTTCTGATGACCGGGATGAAGGAACGGGTCGGAGCTTGGCCGGCGGCTGAAGCGGTTACCGATCTTATGCGGCGTAGTCTGGAAACGTTCATCGATATGCAGCAAGAGATCCTGAAGACCGCCAGCAGGCAGACACACACCTGGGTAGAGGCCGCCAAGAACGGCAAGCCGTACCAAGTCAATCATCTGGTGGAGATGGCGCAGGAAGCAATGGAGACCTTTGTCAAAGCGCAAAAGCAGTTCATGGACGTGATTGCCGATGAAGCAGCCAAGGCCACTGGCGGCAGGCACGCCGGTGGAACTCAGAGAGCCAAGAAGACCGAGCTTTCCCAACTCGCGCGCAAGGCGACGGAGTCGTTCATCGATGCGCAAAAGAAGCTGGTCGACGTGGCTGGTCGTCAGATGAATGCCGGCGTTAAGACCGCAGGCAAGACTCTGGAACTTTTCCGGCCATTTCCTTTCTTGCCGTTGGCAGAATTGACGCGAGAAGGAGTGAAGAGCTACGTCGATGCTCAAAAAGAGTTGATGGAGGTCATGGTAAAGCCGGGTGGTGAACGCAAGAGCGCGCACCGTGTCGAAACTCGCGTGAAGAGGTCTTCGAGGAAAGCGGCGGTTGCGCACGCCTGACCACATCGCTGGAGATGCGCAAGCGTCGAAGGCGTCCGGATCGTCTTACCTGAGCTAAACGGGGCAAGCCTATGGGACCTGCGCCAACGTGCCTTTTCTCCACCGGGTACGTTGGCCAGATCGCTGCGTCCTCCGCTTGGGGAGAGTGCCGAACAATGGCTGCCCGGTTCACCCGAATGACGGCGCCTGTTCACAATTTCATCTATTGATTTTAAACGTCGGGCAAAGTGGACCATGCGTCAGACTGTGAGGCGCAGATGAACATTCCATTAACTCCTCTTCGTTTCCTGCGATATGCGCGCGAACAGTTCCCGGAGAAGATCGGTGTGGTGTGCGGGGAACGGCGTTTCACGTATGCGGCATTCGGCGAGCGCGCGTCGCGTTTGGCCGGCGCTCTGATCGCTGCCGGGGCATTGCCGGGTGATCGCATCGCCTTTTTGAGCACAAATTGTCATCGTCTACTCGAGGCCTACTATGGGGTGCTGGAAGCCGGCTGTGTTCTCCTGCCTTTGAACATTCGGCTAAGCGCTCAAGAGCTTGCTTTCGTGTTGAATGATGCACGCGCAAGATTTCTGTTCATCGAGCCGATATTCTTGCCGCTGGTGGAATCGTTTCGGACGACGGTGCCGACGATTGAGAGCTTTCTCCTTCTAGATGGGCAAAGCCAAGCCGAGTGGATCACCCCGGGAAATTACGACCACCTTCTCAGTGTTTCTCCTCCATTCCAATGCGACTTCACACAAATTGATGAGGATTCTGTTGCCGAACTGTTCTACACCAGCGGCAGCAGCGACCGCCCAAAAGGTGTGATGCTCACCCATCGGAACGTGTATCTGCACGCCCTGTCGGTGATCGCTGCCAGCCAGACCTCACCCAGCACGCTGGAAGAGATGTGCTGCCGATCGGTATTGCTGCACACAATTCCGCTTTTTCACGCGAACGGCTGGGGCACGGCCCATAGCATCACCGTGGTAGGCGGCACTCACGTGATGATTCGTCACTTCAATCCAGTCGAAGTGTTCCATCTGATCGAGCGCGAGCGAGTGACCACCTGCGCTATGGTGCCCACGATGGTTACGGCTCTGGTAAATTCTCCGGCGCGGGTAAACTACAACTTAAAAAGCCTGCAAATCCTTATTATCGGCGGAGCCGCGTCATCTCCCACCCTGGTGAAAGAAGTTGAGGATAAGCTGGGGTGTGTCTGCATTTCCGGGTACGGACTCACTGAAACCTGTCCCACGCTCGCGAAATCGGCGTTGAAGTCGGATGTCACCTTAGAAGGGCACCGCTATCTCAGGCAAGCTATGACCGGATTTGCTATTCCCGGCGTAGAACTTCGACTGGTAGGTCCAAACGGAAAGGACGTACCGCATGATGAAAGCGCCATGGGCGAAATTGTGGCGAGAGGCGACGGAGTGATGCAAGGATACTGGGGCCAACCCGAGGCCACGGCGTCTGCCATGGAAGGCGGATGGTTCCATACCGGCGATGTAGCCCGTGTGGATCGATACAACTACATTCAGATTGTTGATCGCAAAAAAGAAATCATTGTGAGTGGGGGCGAGAACATATCTTCTCTTGAAGTGGAAAAGGTTCTGTTCGCCCACCCGGATGTGTACGAAGCGGCGGTGGTTGCAGTCCCTGATGAGAAATGGGGCGAGGTGCCGAAGGCACTCGTGGTTTTGAAGCTGGGATCCAAGGCCGGAGAAAATGAAATTCTGGATTTCTGCAGATCTGTCCTGTCGCATTTCAAGTGTCCCCGCTCCATCGAGTTTCTGGAAAGCCTGCCCAAGACCGGAACCGGCAAAGTCTTAAAGCGGGAGCTGCGCCAGAAATATTGGACGGCCAAGAACAATGCTGTCTCATAAGTCTGCGATCTCCACTGGCGATGAAGCTTCGAGCATGCAACTTATTCTGTCTGCAGATGAATAGGCAAGTAGCGGTTTAACGATTTTGATCGAGGTGGAATATGGCGTCTCCAACGGCAACAAGTCCAGCAAGAATTTCGGGTGGCAGCTTCCTGATCGAGGAACGCACTCCCGACGAAGTGTTCACTCCTGAAGATTTTAGCGAGCAGCACTTGCTGATAGCGCAAACCGCGGAAGAATTTGCCAACAAGGAAATCGTCCCCAATGCCGAGAAGATGGAACATAAGGATTTCGAGGTTTCCCGCGAACTGTTGCGAAAAGCGGGAGAACTCGGGCTGAGCGGGGTTGATGTTCCAGAGCAGTACGGCGGTATGCAGTTGGACAAAGTCACCTCTGCCATTGTTGCCGACCGGCTGGCAAAATATGGTGGCTTCAGCACGACATGGGGCGCGCACGCCTGCATCGGTACACTGCCCATTGTTTACTTCGGCACGGAAGAGCAAAAGGAAAAATATCTGCCCGGGCTGGCGAATGGGACGACGGTTGGCGCTTATGCGCTTTCGGAATCGTCTTCTGGATCCGATGCTCTCAATTGCCGCACACGGGCCAAGCTCTCCTCCGACGGCATGCACTACCTTCTGAACGGCGAAAAAATGTGGATTACCAACGCAGGTTTTGCCGACTTATTCATCGTATTCGCCAAGGTGGACGGCGAGAAATTCACGGCTTTTATCGTCGAACGGAATTTCCCTGGCTTCGCAGTCGGCGCAGAAGAGCACAAAATGGGGATCCGCGGTTCCTCCACTTGTCCTCTGATTCTCAACGATTGCAAAGTGCCGGTGGAGAACTTACTCGGCGAAATCGGAAAGGGACATCACATTGCCTTTAATGTTTTGAACGTGGGCCGATTCAAACTGGGGGCAGGCAGCGTCGGCGCGGCCCGCAACTCGCTGGAGAGCGCCATTGCCTATGCGAAACAGCGAAAGGCATTCGGCAAGGTGATCGCTGATTTTGGACTGGTGCGTGAGAAGTTGGCCAACATGGCGGCAGGCATCTTTACCGGCGAAGCCATGGCTTACCGCACGGTCGGGATGATTGACGCGGCCATTGATCAACTCGAGGACCACAACGACATGGCGGAAGTCCGCAAGATCATCGACGAATATCCAGTCGAATGCTCCATCCTGAAAGTTTGGGGGTCGGAGTTTATCAACTATGTTGTCGACGAAACCGTGCAAATCTTCGGCGGGTACGGATTCGTGGAGGAGTATCCCGCCGAACGAGCCTACCGCGATTCCCGAATCAATCGGATTTTCGAGGGAACAAACGAAATCAATCGTCTCCTGATTACGGGGTTCCTGCTGAAGCGAGCGATGTCCGGAAAACTTCCATTGATGGCTGCCATCAAGAAGTTCATGGATGAAGTGCTGTCTGGCACCAAGGAGGATGGCGTAGAAGGGTTATTGGCCGAAGAAAGAAAGCTGGTGGCATCGGCCAAGAAGATTGCATTGTTCGCCGCCGGAATTGCCACTCAGAAATACATGCAAGCGATTCAGGACCAGCAGGAGATGATGGGAGCGATCGCCAATATGACGATTGAAACCTACGCGATGGAGTCGGCCGTGCTGCGCGCGCAGAAATTGGCGGCACGCGATGGCGAAGCCGGCGCGGCCAATGCTCTCGCGATGACTCGCGTCTACATGGCCGGCGCACTCGACAAGATCGAGGGTGCGGCAAAAATGGTGATTGCTGCTTCGAGCGAAGGTGACATGCTACGCTCGCAGATGGCGATTCTGCGCCGCCTGTGTAAGTACGAGCCGTTTAATACCGTGGCCCTCCGGCAAATGATCGCACAGAGAGTGATCGAAGCCGGCAAATACGTTGTGGCGTAGTTTCGCGGACAGATGACAAAACTTGACTCCTGTTAGTTGTTTTCGCGGAAGTCAAGCCTACGTAGTGTGTTGTGCGTTCCGGCCAGGCGGAGTTTCCTGCCTCGTTCTAACACCGACGACGATTTCCGCCGAATGTGAAAGGGCAAGGTCCGATCATCTGGACCGACGCCGAAGTGTCACATCCCCCTGTAATTAACCTCACATCAAGACGTGATGGCCGCTACCGACGACACCTGTCTTTAGTGTTGTAGTGGCCTTGGTATTTCCCCTTATAGGACAGTGAGCAATCCAATGGCATTTCACGATTGGTCCAAATCGAATGCGAGTTACGGCCGACGGCTCATCAGTTCCGGAATCGAAGGTGCGCGTTCCGGTAGAAAAGCATTTCTCACTGGAGAGCCCCTGAAGCCATTTATCAGCGAGTCTGTTCGAAAAGCTTTGAAGCCCGCAGCCCTTGGAGCGTGTCTCGGTGTACTGGGTGGTTATCCCGGAAGCAGGCACAGATCCATCGGCAGAGCCTTGGCGCGAGGCTTGCTAGGCGGTGCTGTTGGGCTGAGCGCAGGCGTCGTTTGGGAAAGTCGTCACTTAACTGCAAGCGCGGCAGGTGGTGCATTCAAAAGCATTGACCGCGTCCGTGACGAGCGCTGGCTGGCTAAACATCCGATCGATTACGCGTGAAGATTTGATATTTGGATCGAACCTGAGTCGCGCGTGCGCTACTCGCGTATAAACGATCGAAATAGAAGAATCATTGTCCTCGCCGGACCCCGACCTATCGTTTAAGGGGGCAGTAATGATCACGCGCGAAGTCGTACAGCAACGGGTTCAGATCCCGCTTCCGACCGAGAGCCTCAATGAAGAACGCATTGCCTACCTGGAAGGCCTAATCCACCGAGCCAGAGCCGCGGCTGCGATCTTTACCCAATTCACGCAGGAGCAAGTTGATCGCATCGTCAAGGCGATCGCTCTTGCCGGTCTGGATCAAGTTCAGCATCTCGCTCGACTTGCCGTGGACAAAACCAGACTCGGCGTCATGGAAGACAAAGCCCTCAAGAACATGGTGGCCACCGAGTTTGTCTACGACTACATAAAGGATAAACGTACGGCTGGCGTCATCCGCGAATTTCCGGAGCAGAATCTCGTAGAGATCGCCGAACCGATCGGCGTCATTTTCTCGATTACGCCAATTATGAAAACCACTTCCACTGTGCTATTCAAATGCATCATGGCCATCAAGACGCGCAACGCCGTGATTTTCAGTCCCCATCCAAACGCGTGGCGTTGCTGCTCTGAAGCGGTGAGGATTATGTACGAGGCGGCCTTGAAGCATGGAGCGCCCGAAGGGGTTTTTTCCTGCCTGGAATGGCACACTCTGCAGGACAACGCTTACCTGATGCGGCATAAAGACGTGGCCTTGATTGATGCCACCGGCGGACCGGGTGCAGTCAAAGCCGCCTATAGCTCGGGCAAACCAGCCCTGGGTGTGGGGCCGGGTCGAACGCGGAATTGAAGGGTGGAAGAATCCGAGCTCGCAAAATCGGAAAACAGAATGTCGGAAGCGGTTTAATCTGCGAGGGCAAACTAGATGAATGTGTACTGGTTGGAACAAACCATCGCGGATGTACCAGAAGACACTGACTGGTTGAGCGAAAACGAAACGGCCTCCCTGCACGGATTGCGCTTCCCCAAACGCAGCGACGAATGGCGGCTGGGACGTTGGACGGCAAAACGCGCCCTATCCATTTTTCTGAATGTGCCTGCTGATCCACTGGTCTTTCGAAGAATAGATATTCGTCCTGCTCCCTCCGGCACACCAGAAGCTTTCTTCGACAAGCAGCCAGCTGCGGCCACCATTTCCCTCAGCCACCGAGGCGGTCTGGCGGCTTGCGCCGTCGCCGTGCCCGGAGCAGAGATGGGTTGTGATGTCGAAATGGCCGAGCCACGCAGCAAGGCTTTTGTCGCTGACTATTTTACCGTCGAAGAACAAGCATTGATAGCACGGGCATCCGCGGCCGACCGCGACCGGCTCGTGGCCCTGCTGTGGAGCGCCAAGGAAAGCGCGCTCAAAGCGCTCCATGAAGGTCTACGACTCGACACCCGTTGCGTAGTGGTTAGCCTTTTGGAGGCCTCGTGCGACCCGAAGAGCTGGAGCCGGATGCTGGTTCGCTATACTGACGAGCATCGTAATGGCAACCGATTGTTTCATGGTTGGTGGCGACTTTGTGACAATGTGCTGCGGACCGTGGTCGCCGCTCCGCCGCCGGATTCGCCTGTTCCATTAGCCCTCTCGGAACACTGTTTTGAAGGTGCCTCTTCCCTGTGCGCCTGACGAAGTGATTCGCATCGAGGCGTTTGTATGACACACCGCGACAGCCAATTCGACTTCGATTTCATCGTTGTTGGATCAGGATTCGGCGGTAGTGTCTCGGCTCTTCGTCTGGTGGAGAAGGGATATAAAGTCGCGGTCATGGAGATGGGCCGGCGCTGGACGCCGGAAAATCTTCCGCGGACCAGTTGGTCCCTTCACCGCTGGTTGTGGCGCCCCAATCTCGGTCTGCGTGGCTTCTTTAATATGCAGTTCTTCAAGCACGCAACTATCTTCCATGGATGCGCGGTCGGAGGAGGATCGATTACCTACGCATGTACATTGCTGCCTCCTCCAGCGAAAGTTTGGGAGGCGGGCTCCTGGCGAGGATTATCCGACTGGAACGCGGAAATGCCCCGGCACTATGACGCAGCCTCGCGAATGCTAGGCGTAACGGAAAACAGAATTTTGGGCCCAGCCGATCACCTCCTGAAGAAAGCTGCAGAAGCCACCGGCTCGGGACAGACTTTTTACCGCACGAAAGTTGGCATTTTGGAACCTTCCGAGGGAGAAGCGGGTGGCCAGACTTTTCCCGATCCCTTCTTCGGCGGCGAGGGTCCGCAGCGAACCACCTGCATCGCTTGCGGCGGATGCATGATGGGTTGCCGGCATGGTGCGAAGAATACGCTGGACCACGGCTATTTATATTTGGCTGAAAAGCATGGTGTGCGGATCTTTGCCGAAACTCGAGTCGTGGACGTGAAGCCGCTTGGCGGTGCCGGCGATGGCAGCCTGGGTTACGAGGTAGGCACGGTAGAGTCCATCGCTTGGATTTACCGCCATCCCCAGGTCTTCACCTGCCGCGCCGTCGTCTTCTCCGCTTCGGCGCTGGGAACGATGGAACTTCTTTTTCATCTGAAGGAAAAAGGCTCCCTGCCGGCCATCAGCAGCCAATTGGGCCGGCACGTCCGCACCAATTCCGAATCACTCATCGGAGTACGCTCACCAGGCTATTCGGAGGATGTGTCGCAAGGCATCGCCATCGGCTCCGGCGTCTACATCGACGAACAGACCCACATCGAAGCCGTACGCTATCCAAAAGGCTCCGATGCGATGGGATTTCTCACCACCATCCTCACCACCGGCCACCCTGGTGTACAGCGCATTGCACTCTGGCTAAAGAATGTTTTTGTGTCGATGCTCCGGCATCCGTGGAAGACCGTGCGCGTTCTGCAACCTCTTGGCTGGGCTCGAGAGTTTGTGATTCTCCTTTGCATGCAGGCCCTGGAGGGAGAGATCGAGATGCGCTGGCAGCGCCCCTGGTTCTGGCCGTTCAGAAAGTTTCTTGTTAGTAGCGGCGAGAAAGTCCCCACCTATATTCCGAAAGCCAATGACTTTGCGAAACAGTTTGCCAAACTCACCGGCGGTTTTGCCATGAGCATGCTGCCAGAGATTCTCTTTGACGTGCCCGGGACCGCACACTGCATCGGAGGTTGTGTGATCGCCGATTCCTCCACTCATGGCGTAGTCGACTCTCATCATCGCGTCTTCAATTACAAGAATATGTATATCTGTGATGGGTCCGTAGTGTCAGCCAACCTCGGGGTCAATCCCAGCCTGACGATCACCGCACTCACCGAACGTGCCATGAGCTTTATCCCTCCGGCGATGGAGAGAGGTTGGAACGACAAGGCCTGAATGGATAAAGCCTCGGGCGATCGCTCCGGTAGCGATCTGCCCACAATATTAACGAGGCTCAGCACGACTGCAGAGGCGGCCATTGCTAACCAAATTGTGAAAGTCATTCGTGGCCCCCTCAGAAGTTCCACCCGTTAATTAACGGCGAGAACCACCAAGGTGGCATCGTCCTGGAAGTGCGCGCCGCAAAAATCCGATACTTGAGCGAGCAGTTGCTGGTTCAACTCTGCAGCGGAACTAGCCGCGTGCGCCCTGCCGAATGCGGCGACCCTGTCCACCCCAAACTCTTGGCTTTGCGCGTCCTCGGCTTCGGTGATGCCATCGGTAAATAGGAGCAGCCTGTCTCCGGATTTCAGATTGACGCTGGAATCCTTGTAATTCCACGAGGGAAAGACGCCGAGCACCGCGCCGCCATGATCGAGCGTCTGCACAGCGCCCGCCGAAACAAGGATGGGGTAGGGATGGCCGGCGTTGCAGTAGTGAAACATGCGCGTATTGGCGTCGAGAACGCCGCAGAAAAACGTCACGAACTTGTTCGCAGCAATGCTTTCGCACAACATGCCGTTCACGATCCCACAAATGCACGCCGGACTATCCAGGTCGCGCACCGATGCGCGCAGGCTGGCCTGGACATTAGCCATAAGCAAAGCGGCAGGGACTCCCTTGCCGGAAACGCCCGCTACGCAGACGGCCAGCCGGTTGCCGTCTAGCCGCAGTACGTCGAAGTAATCTCCGCCGACTGCGCGCGCCGGGCGCCAGGCAGTAGCCACGGCGATTCCCGGAAGCTGCGGAATTTCCCTGGGCAAAAGCGACTGCTGAATTTCGAGTTCGCATTGCATTTCCTGCTCGTGGATTTCCAGGCGAGCCGCGTCGGCCTGGAGCATGCGCTGCAGTTCCATGTTGCGGCGCTCGAGGCGCGCCCGCGTTTTGTTGTAGAGAAAAATCGTCACGCCGTAGACGAAGGTGATCAGGGAAGGCAGCTTCCAGCCAGTGGTGATCAAGTGCCCAAGCGATTGTGGACCAGGCGGAGCAATCCACCAGACGATTACGCTGCTCAGCCCGTAAACGGGAAACATCACGACGAATAGCACTGTCAAAAAGATCAGCCAGTCATACGGAGACGGCTTTTCGTACAAGGCGTGCAGCCATTGCACCGGAGGCGAAACGAAATTGCCGATGCACAGCGAGTACAAGATGACGGTGACCCGATTTATGGGCTGGCCAATGGCCCAGAAGATGGCGCCCACCACGAGTGCCATGAAAAGGTAAATGCCCTGATCGCGGAGGAAAACGCTCATCGATTTGGAATCAATCGCCACGGGGACGAAAACCTTTCTCATGCCGCGGTGAGTGGGCCCGCTAGGTCGGCGGGCAGCATTCGATTCAAAATTGCCTGCTCACTCTGCAGCCACAAACGGCTGCAGTACAGCAAGGCACTGCACTCGAGAGTCATCCAGTCTTTCGTTATCAACGGCGAACGGAACTCTTTGCGATTTCTTATCCAGTGCTGCGCAACTTGACGGGCGATGGTGAAGCTCATACCGCCGGAACCTCCAACATCTTCCAGAAGTCCATCCAGCGTGAACATCACCTTGGATAACATGATCAGTGGTCCAGGGAACTTGATTCCGTTCATGGCGACGTGTTCCAGAAGTCTCATCGCATCCGCGCCGCTGGGCAGACGCAAGAGTGGCAGTTCGTCAACGAAATATCTGACCAATTTCTCAACTGTTCTCCCCCTCGCTGAAGCAACTTTGATGTGCGGCTGAGTGAGTGCCAGGACCTCGTTGCAGGTGCCCACGGGATCGCGCAAACCCACCATCAGGAACAAGAGCGCGAGATGCCGGCGCTGATCCCGGCTCAAGCGTTCTCTCAGCGCCCAATCGATGATCGTCAGCTCGCTGGTGCGGCTGTTGTAGAGAAGATTGCCAGCGTGAGGATCGCCATGAAAGACCGCATCTTCGTTTGCCGCGAACAGCGGCACGGCGATCAGCGCTTCGACTAGTTGCTCGGCTATTCTGGTGCGACGCGCGGCGGAAAGGCGGGCCGCAGCATTTGTCACCTTGATCCCTCGCTCTTCCGAGAGAGCAGTGATTCTAGACGTGCATAGCGGATGGATCAGCCGCGGCACGCGAACACCTTTCATAGAGCGATACAAACTCCGTGCTTCGAGCAACGTCTTCTGCTCGCGCACAAAATTGACCTCGTGCCGCAATAGGCGTCGCACTTTCTTGAAAGTATCGGGAATCAAATGCTGAGGAAATCCATAGTTGCGGTGCCGGTCCGCAAAGTATTGTGCCAGCCCACGCAGGTATTCCATGTCTTCTGCAAAATACTCAGGGATATGGGGCTTGAGAACTTTGAATACGCCTCGTTCGCGGTGTCCGTTCTCCGGATTACGCCAGGTGAAGCGAACCACCGCACTAACACTGGCCTCCGAAAGAATAGCGGGTGCAATCGCAACGGCGAACTTATGCAACCGAGGTCCCAGCTCTCGTCGAATGATTTCGACTACGTCCTCTGGCCGCACGTCACGAATTCCATTTTCCAATCGAGCCAGCGCTTTCCGTAGCGCCGGGCGAAGATTCCGGTTGCGGGCGATGACCTGGCCTAGTTTTTGCAGGCCGGGCACTCTCGCGATCAGCCGCAGCAGGCGAACTTCGGCCGAAGTGTTAGAGGGAAGCTCAAGTTGCTCCAGCAATTTGGGAGCGAGGCGCGCAGGCGAAAGATGCATTACCACGAACATCATGGCATCGCGAACTGGAGGACGCCACTTTACATAAGCTTTCGGAACGAGTCTCGCCACCGGAACAATCTCGTCGACAATCCATCTCGCCATCGCCTCGCGCAAGGCTTCGGCCGCCGGGCCTTTCAGACCAGCCTCAATGAAACTGATCTGGGTCTCTCTCGTGGCAGTTTTTGGCAAGAAATCGGCGAGGCCAGCGCGCAACTGTTTTGGAGTCAACTCCCCAAGATGTTCAAGAATGGAAAGACCCAGCATAGGGTCACCTGCATATCTCACGATATGCCGCTGAGAGCGAATCCACTGTGACTAGCGTCACCAAACGGAACGTGGCGTCAAAGGTCGATGTGACTGCCATCACAAAGGTCGATGTCGTTTGATCTAGTTTTTCATCGCGCTTTATTTGCCAAAAAGTCACCCTTGGCTGTGATTCCCGGTACTGCGGCTGCCTTCAAAAGGGCGAGAAGATAGGAGGTAAAACGATCTCCGCCGGAGGGATGCTATGAAAAGAATCTTGATTCTTGGTGCTGCAGGCAGGGACTTTCATAACTTTAATGTCTTATTTCGTGATAATTCCACCTATCACGTAGTCGCGTTCACCGCCACGCAGATTCCTGACATTGCCGGCCGTCGCTATCCAGCGGAACTTGCAGGAGCTTTGTATCCGGAAGGCATCCCTATTTTTGAAGAAAAAGATCTTGAAAGCTTGGTCGCCGAATATGACATCGATGCGGTGGTATTTTCCTACAGCGATATTTCTCACCAAAATCTTATGCATCTCGCGTCGCGTGCGGTAGCCGCGGACGTGGACTTCTGGCTCTTGGGAACCGAGCACACCCAACTCCACTCGTCGGTGCCGGTCATTTCTGTGTGCGCCGTTCGGACTGGATGCGGGAAGAGTCCGGTCTCGCGCCTAGTCGCTGAAGAGTTGCGCCAGCAGGGGCGGAGGGCGGTGGTGATTCGCCACCCCATGCCGTACGGAGATTTGAAGACGCAAGCCGTCCAGCGTTTCGCCAGGATGGGAGATCTCGACGTTCACCAATGCACAATCGAGGAGCGCGAAGAGTACGAACCCCACATCAGCAAAGGAACCGTGGTGTATGCCGGAGTGGACTACGAAAAGATTCTCGAACGGGCAGAGAAGGAGGCGGATGTCATTCTGTGGGACGGCGGCAATAACGACACTCCTTTCTATGCTTCCGATATGGAAATCGTGGTGGTGGACCCGCACCGTGCGGGACATGAACTGGCGTATTTCCCCGGTGAAGTAAACCTGCGGCGTGCCGACGTGATCGTGATCAACAAAGTCGATACCGCTTATCAGCGGGACCTTGAGACGGTTCGTCACAACATAAAGCTCCACAACCCCAAGGCTGTTGTTTTTGAGATGGCTTGCCGAGTCTCAGTTCCCGACTCTTGCGTAATAAAAGGACAACGCGTGCTGGTGGTGGAAGACGGTCCCACACTCACTCACGGAGAGATGCCTTACGGCGCGGGGGTTGTGGCAGCGCGGCAAGGCGGGGCGGCGGAATTGGTAGACCCGCGGCCTTATGCCGTAGGCTCCATCCGCGGAACTTACGATCGCTACAAGCATTTGACGAATCTGCTGCCCGCCATGGGCTACAGCGCACTGCAAAGGCACGAACTGGAAGAAAGCATCCGCCGCACCCCGTGCGATCTGGTACTGATCGCCACTCCCATTGACCTGGCTCGTGTGATCAAACTCGACAAACCGAATCTTCGCGTCACCTATGAAGTAGAAGAGCTCACCAAGCCGGGCCTGGCCGAAATGCTTGCTCGATTCGTCCGCACGCACGAGCCAGTTCTGACAGGAGTCGGAAGATGAATGGCAAGGATTTTCTCTCGACTCGAGATTTCTCGCCCTCGGAGATTCAGTACCTGTTGGTACTTAGCCGTCAAGTCAAGGCCGATCCCACTGCTTTCAGCAATGCGCTGAAGCGCCAGACCCTGGCTATGATCTTCGAGAAGCCTTCTTTGCGCACCCGAGTCACCTTTGATGTCGGCATCCAACAGCTGGGCGGATTTTCCATCTACCTCTCTCCCGCCGAAATCAATCTTGGCAAGCGCGAGTCCGTCTACGATGTGGCAAAGAATCTGGAGCGCATGGTGCAAGGCATCATGATCCGCACGTTTGCTCACGACGTGGTCGTGCAGATGGCGCGGTGGGCCGGCATTCCTGTCATCAATGGGCTAACCGACTTCGTTCATCCCTGCCAGGCGATGGCGGACTATCTGACGATCTGGGAGGCCAAAGGCAGTCTGGAAGGTCTCAAGATTGCCTTTATAGGGGACGGTAACAATGTCGCTCGCTCCCTGATGTTTGCCGGAGCTCAGCTGGGCGCGCAGGTTTGGCTGGCCACGCCTCCGGGATACGAACTCGACGCGGAGTCAATCCAGTGGGCCTGTGCGCGTGGCGCCGAGACTGGTGCCACCTGCACGCTGACGAATGATCCGGAAGAGGCGGCCTCGGGAGCAGATGTGATCTATACCGACATCTGGGCAAGCATGGGAAAAGAGGCCGAAGCGGAGAAGCGAAGGCACATCTTCCTGCCGTATCAGGTCGATGGAACTCTGTTCCGCAGGGCCAAACGGGATGCCATCTTTCTGCATTGTCTGCCGGCGCACCGCGGCGAAGAAGTTACCGACGAAGTAATTGATTCTCCGCGATCGTGGGTATTTCAACAGGCGGAGAACCGTCTGCACTCCCAAAAAGCGATCATGCTGGAATTGATGAAGGGCGAATTTGTCAAATTGCCGGGACTGGTCGACTTGCAGGAGTTGGTGCACGCCTAGGAATGGCTGGTGGTTCTTTGTTCTAAAAGGGCGCGGTATTAGCCGCGCCCTAGGTGGCGCAAAACCAACGGCGGCCTTAGCCGCTGAGGGCGATCACGTAAGGCGCCGGCTATTCATAAGAAAACTACGAACACTGCCGCAATTTGCTTGCTGCTGCTTATGAAGACCATGCTCCTTGCCGTTGGCGGAAACTCCCTGATTCGCGCGGGAGAAAAAGGAACCGTCGCCGAGCAGCGAACCAACGCCCGGCGGACGGCAGTGCAAATCGTTCGCTTGATCCGCGCCGGCTTCCACATCGTGCTCACCCATGGCAATGGGCCTCAGGTCGGAGCCGCGCTTCTGCGCTCCGAACGAGGAGCCAGCCAGGTTCCAGGCCACCCGCTGGACGTTTGTGGCGCCTCAACTCAGGGTGAAATCGGATATCTCCTGGAGCAATCGCTGCAGACCGAACTGCAGCAGGCCGGTCTCCACGCGCCGGTTGCCGCTGTACTTACCCAGTGCCTGGTGTCGGCTGACGATCCATCCATGCTGCATCCCAGCAAGCCGATCGGTCCTTTCTACTCCCGCGCCGACGCCGACGAACGCAAGCAACTCCTGGGATGGGAGATCGTGGAGGATGCGGCACGCGGTTATCGACGAGTCGTTCCATCACCGGAGCCGATTGACATTATTGAACTGGAGGTCATTCGAGATTTGATCGAGCATGGCGTGATTGTCATTGCGTGTGGAGGTGGAGGAATTCCCGTCGTCTCGAAACATGGAAGACTTCAGGGCGTCGAGGCTGTCATCGATAAGGATCGCGCCTCCGCCTTGCTGGCTTCCCGCCTCCGCACTGATCTCTTTGTGATTTCCACCGACACCGACTTTGTTTACTTGGATTATAAGAAACCCACTCAGCGTCCGCTGCGAAGTGTCAGCGCGGCTGAGTTGCAGCAATACGCGACCGCTGGCCAGTTCCCACCCGGAAACATGGGGCCTAAAATTGAATCCGTGCTGCGATTTCTGCGCGACGGAGGAAAGGAAGCGATCATTACTTCCTGCCAGAATCTTTGCCATGCCGTCATCGGATCGGACGGCACACACATCCACGATCGCCCGGAGATCGAGCCAAACGTGGAGATTGAAGCTTCTGTGGAAGGGTGCCACTAATGCCACGGTCGACGCTCGCTCCTCTCCAGAAAACCACGCCTCGCTCTTCGGAGCTTGAAAAAGGCGGCATGACCTTGAAACACGTTGTCGAGTCTCAGCAGTTTACGGTTCCCCTGCTCATGGAATTATTCGAGCGGTCGCAAGGGATGGAGCGCGTGGTCGCACGTGGAGGCTCCCTCGATTACCAGAACCGCATCATGGCCACGCTCTTCTATGCACCTTCCACCCGCACTCGACTGTCGTTCGAGTCCGCCATGCATCGCCTCGGCGGCCGGGTTCTCTCCACCGAGAATGCGGGCGCGTTTTCTTCCGAGGTCGAGGGCGAGCAGGTTGAGGATTCCATCCGGATTATCGGCGGTTATTCAGACGTGATCGTGATTCGCCATCCCGAAGATCAGGGGGCGCGACGTGCCGCCGATGTCTCGCCGGTGCCAGTGATCAATGCAGGCGATGGTAACGGTGGGCAGCATCCGACCCAAGCTCTACTTGACCTTTACACCATCTACCGGCAGCGTCCGCTGGATGGCCTCAGTGTGGCCATCATCGGCGAGTTGGATCGGGGACGTACGGCGCGCTCGCTGGCGTATCTGCTGGCCAAGTTTGAGCGGGTAAAGATGTTTTTCGTGAGCCCCCCGCAGCTCCAGATGAAGCCGGACATCCTGGATTATCTCGATGAGCACGGCGTCCGGTACGAGTTGGAATCGGACATCGACCGCGTGATCGGCGAGGTAGATGTGGTGTATCAGACGCGAATTCGCCCGGAGCGCGTGCGCGACGTCGCGGCTCTCAAGCGTTATAGCATTGATTCGACAACCGTGGAGCACATGAAGGCGGACGCGCTCATCCTTCACCCGTTGCCTCGCACTGTCGAGTTAGATAAATCCGTGGACGCCGATCCGAGAGCGATGTATTTCCGTCAGGCAAAAAATGGTCTCTACGTGCGGATGGCGCTATTGACCATGCTGCTTGAATAGCAGTGCTCAGTAATTACTGAGCGAACGCTGGAGGTGAGTTCATGGCAAAAGGGATTGCGAGTGGACCACCTGCCAAACATGATGCGCAATGGCTCACAACCATTGCATCGTTGATAGTGGGCACTGCATTCTTTGCTCTTTGGTTCTGGTTGCTGCCGCCCTGCCTTGGCTTCCGCATTGACCCAGCGCGCACCCCGCAGTGGCGATGGATTGCTGCCCTGCCCTCGGTGCTAGGGTTCGCGGTGGCCCTAAGGTGCGTCTGGGACTTTGGACGCACCGGTCGCGGAACGCCCGCGCCCCTTATTCCGCCGAAGAGGCTGGTGATGGTTGGCTTCTACAGGTACGTGCGCAATCCGATGTACGTTGGCTTCTTCGTCGGATGGATCGGGCTGTGGGTGGTTCTCGGTCGCGCGAGTTTGCCGCTGATCGCCGGAGCGGTTGCTGTAGTGGTCGGAGTGGTTCTCTTTGTGCAGTTGTATGAGGAGCCGACTCTGCGAAAGTTGTTCGGCGAGGAGTACCCGGAATATTGCCGCAATGTAAGACGATGGATCCCACGTTTTCGGCCGTGGGAAAGGTAAGACCCGAGTTGAGAAGACGCAGCGCTTGCCGCTCTATCTTTTTTTAAAGAGCTATCGAAAGGAACTTATGACGACGCAATTAATCGAGAAACCCATGAGCACCCGAGACTTCGTCCAACTGGAAAACCAGTATGGCGCTCATAATTATCATCCCCTCGACGTAGTCATCGAACGTGCCGAAGGCGTATGGCTGTATGACGTCGAAGGCAAATGCTACCTCGACTGCCTGGCCGCGTATTCCGCGGTAAATCAGGGACACTGTCATCCCAAGATTCTGCAAACTCTTTCGGAGCAGGCCAGCAAAGTTACTCTCACCTCGCGCGCATTTCGCAACGAACAACTCCCGCTGCTCTGTAAGGAACTCCATGACCTAACCGGATTCGACATGGTGCTTCCCATGAACTCTGGCGCCGAGGCTGTCGAGACTGCGATCAAGACGGCTCGGAAGTGGGGCTACAAGATTAAAGGGATTCCCGAGGGTAAAGCGGAAATCATTGTATGCGCCAATAATTTTCACGGCCGTACCGTCACCATCATTAGCTTCTCCACCGACGACCAATATCGCGATGGCTTTGGCCCCTTCACTCCGGGATTTAAAGTGATTCCATTCGGCGACGCTCGCGCCCTCCGCGAAGCCGTCACTCACAACACTTGCGCTTTTCTGGTGGAGCCGATTCAGGGCGAGGCCGGGATCGTCATTCCACCCGAAGGATTTCTCCGCCAAGCTGCGGAAATCTGCCGCCAGAATAACGTCCTTCTCATGGCAGACGAAATTCAATCCGGTCTGGGACGGACCGGCAAGCTCTTCGCCTACGTGCACGAAGGAATCACACCCGACGTGCTAATCGTCGGCAAGGCTTTAGCTGGCGGATTCTATCCTGTCTCGGCGGTATTGGCGTCCCGCGAAATCCTTGGCGTATTCGAACCTGGCGACCATGGCAGCACCTTTGGCGGCAACCCCATGGGCTGCGCCATCGCTCGCACCGCGCTGCGGGTTCTGATCGAAGAAAAAATGGTGGAACGTTCCGCCGAACTCGGCGCTTATTTCCTGACGTTACTGCAGACGCTGCGCAGTTCCGAAATGAAGGAGGTGCGTGGCAAAGGCTTGTGGATCGGCATCGAACTCCACAGCCCCGCGCGCGCTTACTGCGAGGCGCTTAAGGAGCAAGGAATTCTGTGCAAGGAGACGCATGACCGGGTTATTCGCATCGCGCCTCCGCTCATCATCGGCCGGGGGGAAATTGACTGGGCTTTCGAGCGAATCACCAAAGTCATTCAGCAACATTGACGCTAACCGTTCCGCATGATTTTCCCGGTCAGGTCAACTCGTGCCTATCGAAGAGGGTCGTACTAATGCGCTCCAACTTCCAACCGCACAGGCCGTGC
>Ga0187867_10001227_pt1 | contig 22229 bp, 11 predicted proteins | sample June2016WEW_13_1_FD_132976 | JGI IMG/M metagenome (GOLD analysis project Ga0187867, IMG submission 132976) | Peatland microbial communities from SPRUCE experiment site at the Marcell Experimental Forest, Minnesota, USA - June2016WEW_13_10 | ecosystem: Environmental > Terrestrial > Soil >...
AGATCACCCGCACATCGGTGTGAATCGTGGCAGCACCGCCGAGACGCTCAAACTGCCTTTCCTGCATGACGCGCAGGAGCTTCGGCTGCAATTCCAGGGGAAGATCTCCAATTTCGTCCAAAAACAGCGTCCCCCGGTTCGCCCGCTCGAACCGTCCGATGCCACGCCCGACAGCTCCGGTGTAGGCGCCACGCTCGTGACCGAACAACTCGCTTTCCAGCAAGCCCGCAGGAATTGCGGCGCAATTCACCTTCACAAACGGTCCATTCGCCCGGTAGCTGGACTTGTGAATGGCTTCCGCAATCAATTCCTTGCCAGTCCCGGTTTCGCCGTTGATTAACACGGTGGCGTCGGTCGGTGCCACGATCCGCACCATGTCGAGTACGTCCCTTAGAGCAGGGCTCTTGCCGATAATGCCCGGAAATATCCCATTGGGGAGTTCGTCACTGTGGGTCGCGACTACCGGAGTCGCATTCTCGATTTCAAGAGTCGTGGGCAGATCGCCTACCCAGGTTGCTTGCGCCGCCATTTGTTAACTCCTTTCGTCAATTACGCCCTGGACCTTTTGATCGTGTAGTTCATTGTGGAGCCACTCTCGCTTGCGGTCAACCCTGCAAAGAGATCATCTCTCCACTATATGGTGACTCCTCGGAGCACCTTTTGAGGCAATGAAAACTGTCCTACGGGTATGCGGGCTAGCTCTTCCGATTTGGAATGTTGATGCGCTTCCAGCCGAAAAGGCGCGCGTCCACCGACCAGGCGCCAGGCCCTAGCAGTGCCACGGCAGTTCCCAGGGTTACCAACAGGATATGAGGCAACGGATCGCCGGTCTGCGAAAAACGCTGCGAGAACGCGCACCATAACTCCACCCCCGCCGCCAGCGCCCCCGCGATGGGCGTCCACAAACCGGCAAGCAAGAGTATTCCCGCAGCGGTTGCGAGCACGGATACGATCACTCGTCCGAGCGGTAGTTCTCCCGCCAATCCGACGATACCGTGATCAACCAAGGTAAGGCCGGCAACCAGCCGCATCAGCAGAAGGCCTATGCCGGGCCAACCGCGTGGGAATGTTGAAAACAACCGTCGGAAAAGGCGCACCCAACTTGAATTTACGCGGTTCCCTGCGCAATGAAAAGCTCAATAAGGGAGTTCTGAGGCACTCTTTCTAGGAATTAGAGTTCAATGATTCCGCGTTTCAGCCCGATCATCGCGGCGTGGGTCCGGTCCTTAGCGTCCAGTTTGGCGAGGATGCTTCTGACTCGGCCCTTGACGGTTTCCTCCGGGATGGAGAGCTGGGCGGCAATCTCTTTATTGGCATTCCCGCCGGCAATCAGACGAAGGACATCGATTTCCCCCGTGTTCAAAGCATCGTCGGTAGCATGTTCGGCAACTTGATAGGCGATCTCCGGAGAGAGAGTCTTTCTACCGGCGTGGACCGCGCGAATGGTTTCGATAAGCTCCTTATATAACAGATTCTTAAGCAGATATGCTCTAGCCCCCGCCTTGAGAGCGCGCAGAACCTGAACGTCACCGGTGTAGGTAGTGAGGACGATAATTCGAGCCTCGGGGAATTCGCCGAGAATCGCGATCATCGCGTCCAACCCGTTCATCTCCGGCATCTGCAAGTCCATCAGGGTCACGTCCGGGCGCAGCGCCCGGAACTGCTGAATCGCTTCGTGCCCATTGGACGCTTCGCCGACTATGCTCATGTCCGATTGATGCGCGACAAGCGCCACGATTCCTTCGCGGAACAGGTGGTGATCGTCGACCGCCAGGATCCGAATCATACTTTCGTCCGTGCCTTTCTTGCAAACAAACGGAAACGGCCGGCAGGAGAGGTCCCGTAGGCAAGGGACGCAGGAATACTCAGTTCGACCTGCGTGCCGGATTCCTCCTGACTCCAGATTTCCAGTTGGCCGCCGATGAGTTCGGCGCGCTCGCGCATGCCAGGCAGGCCCCAGTGTCCGGCGCGCCCTTTCTCGTCAAGCACCTCCGGAGAGATACCCTTTCCATCGTCACGGACGCGCAGCCGGAACTGGCGCTCGCCATACCTGATGGTCACCCCGATCCGCCGCGCCTGTGCATGCCGGAACGCGTTGCGCAGCGCCTCCCCCGCGATTCGGTAGATGTCATCCCGGAGGACCGGATGGACGTCCCGGGGCGTGCCTTCCACATCCACATATGATTCCACGCGATTCGAGTTGATTTCATCGCCCGCCAGTTCTTCCCCCAAGGAGCCGATCGCGCGGGCAAGATCGTTGGTTTCGACCGTGGAGGAACGCAACCCCTGTACCGCGTCCCGGCCTTCCGTGATTGCCTGCGCGGCATGATCGAGAGCGTTCTCCAGTGTCTTCCGGGCTTCCGCCGGGCGGCCGGGGAGTTCGTCATGAGCCACTTGAAACCGGAGCATCAACCCCTGAAAACTTTGCAGCAGCGTGTCGTGCAGTTCACGGGCGATTCGCGTGCGCTCGTTGACCCGCTCCTCCAGCCGCGCGTTGAATTCCCGCGCGATCTGATGGAGGCGGTACCGGTACAGCGCCCAGAGTAATCCCAGAAAAGCGGCCACGCATGGCGCCTGGAACCAGGCGGTCTGGTAGTACGCCGGGTCGATGAAAAAATCGAAGGAGTCGCCAGCCTCGTTCCACACCCCGCTGTTATTGCAGGCCTTCACATGGAAGCGGTAATTGCGTGGAGGAAGATCGTTATAGAACGCCTTCCGTTCATTGCCGACGTCCTTCCAGTCGGGATCGCGACCTTCCAGCTTTACGCGAAAACGAATCTTCTCCGGAGCGACTAGGCTGAGCGCGGTATAGTCGATCTCCAGATCGCGTACCAGCGGGGGCAGGTGCAGGTTCGAAGACGTCTGGTATTTCTTGCGGTCGGCGGTGATTTCCTCGATGTGTACCGGCGGCGGAAGCTTGTTGAAGGGAATGTGACGCGGATCGATGACGCTGACGCCATCGAATGGCAAGAACCACAGTTTTCCATCGGAGGCCTTGGCGGCGCGAGGGGTGTATTCGCTTACGGCGATTGCACGGAGGCGGACGCCGTCGGAACTATCGAATGTTGTACTTTGAATAATCCGCTTCGGATCGATCGCCCAGGCATCTAGCTCGGACCTGGCAATGCGCACCAAACCGCAGGCCGTGTACAGCCAGAAGGTATGGGCGTCGTCCTCCACCACCCAGTGGACTGTATCGCAAGGCAATCCGTTCTTGCTGGTGAGCGTGGCAGCACCACCATTTTTCACGCGGCTTAGGCCGCCTGCGGTTGCGGCCCAGAGCGTACCGTCCCCATCGAGTTCAAGGCTGGTGACGCGCCCCTCACCAAACCCATCCGCGCTCGCGTAAGACGCTCGAACCTGACCTTCCTTAAAATACGCCACGCCACCCTGATAAAAACCGATCCATAGGCCGCCCTGCAAGGGATCAGAGAATAGCGAAGAAGCGAAGTCCTTCCGTCCCATCTTGGCCCAAGGGATTCGATCGACGACTTTCGCTCCCATCAAGTGAAAAAGGCCCTGCTTCTGGTCGCCGATCCAGAGATTCCCCCCAGTGTCGCCAGCGATGGATTCCACGACGCCGCCGGGCACGGCGGCTACTGAAATGAATCGGCCATTCTCGAGGTAGGCGACCCCCCGATGGGTGGAAACCCAAATTCGCCCGTGATTATCCTGCGAGAGAGAATCCACGTTATCATCCGGCAATCCACTGCTTCGCTTGCGGTAAATCGTGATCTTCCCGTCGTTCCATCTGTTCAAGCCATCCCTAGTGCCAAACCAGATGCTGCCATCCCTGGCCGCCAGGACGGACACAACGGAAGCATCGGACAAACCTTGCTTCACCGAAATCGTGGGGATGGCAAAGTCGCGAAAGCGGTCGAGGCCATCTACGGTGGCGATCCAAATATTGCCTTCGCGATCCTCGAAGAGCCTTTGGATGTAATCGTCTGAGAGTCCGTCAGACCGGCCAAACATATCCGTCCGACCCTGGTGCACATGCAAGAGTCCCCGGTCCGTTGTCCCAATCCACAGACCGCCGTTGCGGTCCCGGAGCAGCCTGACAGGCGTGTACTTCCCCACCGGGCCTGGAAGCTGATACGCGTCGGCTTTTCCGTCAACGAGACGTCTGACTCCACTGCGGGTAGAGATCAGGAGTGCGCCGTTGTCGCTTTCGAGCTCGAGCGGCATGTCCGGCATAGGGTAGAGTTTCGGAGGGTCCGGCTTCCATCGCCACAGCCCAGCCTGCCCCGCCGCCCAAAGATTGCCCCCGCTATCCTCGTGTAAGAAGAAGAATCCGCGGCCGAGACTGCCGTCCTGTCCGTAGCACTGGGCGCTGCCACCCCGAATGGCGCAGAGTTTCCCAGTGGGTAAGGATCCGCCGGCCCAAACCACTCCCTCACGGTCCTCCAGGAGCGCATGGACATTCTGTCCAGCCAGTTCCGCGTAGTGCGTCAGCTTACCGTCCTTCCAACTTACAAGTCCCTCAGCGGTGCCAATCCAAAGACGTCCATCGCGCCCGGCGAGCACGCTTCGAATATACGTGCTCGGGAGGTGCTCGCCCGCGGGCGGCTGCCAGGGGACGCTCCGAACGCCGTCGAAGCGAAGCAAGCCGAATTCCGTGCCGAGCCAGAGATAACCGTCGGGTGTCTGAGCAATCGAGTAGATGACGGATTTGAAAAAGCCGTCGCGGATGGTCCAGGCATTGTGCGCGTATTGATTGATGTCGAGAGACGGGTTTAAGGCGGAAGCACAGGTGCAACACGCCAGGAGGACGGCCGCGGCAATGGTGGCTCTTCTTTCCACTCACCAACGATTATATGGCTCTGGAACCGGTCTTGGACTCGTAGAATTACCCGTATGCGCCTCGTGAGGCAGGTTGGCAACCCGCAGCGGGTTGGTAAACCGCTCGGTCGCGCGGAAACAAAATCGCGGGAGCAGGATCCATCCTACCCACCTGTGTCGTTTCTCTGCCGACTGCAACGCCCCTGGTGGCCCAAACCGCGGGTCTATTCGGCATCATCGCCGATCCCTTCAGCCTCGCGGTCCCCGCGCGCCCGTGGTTGTAGAGTGCGGGCGCCGGCCTAACTCGCGCCATCTCCTTCAACGAGCGAATCGAGGGCTAATGCGCTCGGTTCCTGGCTCGTGTTTGTACAGAGATTCGTCCGCTCCAATCCAGATTTTGCCCGAACCATCCTTAATGATCCGCACTCAGTGGCTGACCATATCACCACAGAACCTTGAGTGCAAATTGAAGTTGCCGCGAAGTAGTGGATGTCGAAGTTAGGTTCCCCGCCGAGGGGATCGGCGCCAGAGCCTGCGTGAACAGTTGGAGGCTCGTCGAGGTCGGCGGGCCGAAGTTGGTATGATTCAATGAGTTGAAAGCTTCGAACCGGAACTGGAGGTTGCAATACTCCGAAATTCGTGGGACGCGAATGTTCTTGAATAGCGATGCGTCCCAATCTGCCAGGCCCGGACCTCGCCCGACGTTGCGTCCCGCGTCGCCCAGACGTGTCGCGGGAGTCGGAGCTGCAAAACAAGAAAGTTTGATATAGTCCGTCGGGTTCCCGGGGTTAACTGGATTGCCGCAACCGGGCAAATTCAGACGGTCCGGGTAATCGTAAGGGATGCTGCTGTTCAAACCCAGTGGATCGCCGGCGATGGTTGTTGTGAAAGGCAGCTCGGACGACAGGGTCAACAGCGTGCCAAGTTGCCAGCCTTTCGCAAACTCGCTGAACGGTTTCCACCCGCCTCCCGGGCCCGGCAACTCCCACGTTCCGCTCACCGCCAGGTTTTGCGGTACATCGAAGTCCGACACAGTCCTCCGCAGTCGTGGATCGAACGCCGGAAGGTTCGCAACCGTATTCGTGTACGGCGTCATTAGTGAGTTCGAACCGGTGTCGAGGCTCTTGGACCAGGTATATGATCCTTGGAACAACAGACCGTGGCTGAGGCGCTTCTGGAGCCTCACCGGTAGCGAATCATAGTCCGACGAAACCTCCCACATTACGGCGTTGACGGTGCCCCAGGCGGGCCAGGGCTTGACCCCACTGCCTCGCGGCGTTGGCCATACATATCCCTGCGGCGTGTCCTCAGCCGGTGGGGTGGTGTTGATGTCCCCGACGACCAATGGCAGATGCACGCCATGAGATCCTGAGTAGCCCGCTTCAAACAGCAGGCTCGGCGTGAGTTGGCGCTGTATGCTGAAATTCCACTGGAACACGTAGCTCCGCTTCGGATTCTGTTGGATGAAGTCCGCCCGCGGCCCACCCGCGGCTAAGGACTGATACAGCCCGTCAGGAAAGGATCCCACCGGAACTGAAGTGCTGGAACCCTGCAGGTTGAACGGCGCGCTAATCACTGAGAGCAGCGAGAACTGGCTGGTCAGCGGCAAGTTATCGTACTGGCCGAAGGCGCCCCGCACCGACGTTTTGCCATCTCCGAACGGGTCCCAGGCAGCGCCCACGCGGGGCGAAAAGTTCCGCAAAGTTGGATTGTTGAAATAAGGCGACCCAATCTTGAGCTGTTGTGACCCCAACACTAGCGTCCCCAGCCGGTCGTGCTCTTCCGTAGGCACCGTGGCCATCTCGTACCGCACGCCCAGATTCAGAGTCAGGTTGCGCAGCACTCGCCAGTCGTCTTGCAGGTAGGCGCCAACTACGTATTGGCGCAGTCCCTCTGGAACGCTGGTGCCCGGGATGGTCGCCACAAATGACGTGGGCCGGTCCGTCAAAAACCTTGCGAGCGAACCGAAACTCACCGTTCCGTTATTGGCGCCCGCTCCCAGGGTGTTCGACTGGATCCGTTCGAACGCCACGCCCACCCTGATCGAATGACTTCCGCGCGTAATCGACAGATTGTCATCGGCCTGCCAGGACGTGTAATGAAACAGGTAATCACCCTGGGCGCCGAGACCACCAGGATAGGCCGTGACACCCGCAATCGATATCTGTCCCACGTCTCGTCCTGGCAGGAATCCGTAAGAAGTATCGTCCGCGAGCGGATTGATCGCGGAGAGCGACTGCACCTGCTCAGCGACGTTTCGATTGAACCCGATTCGGGCGAAATTGACCACCGATGGCGAGAAGATGTGGCTCTCTTCAATACTGGCGGTCTGACGCTGCGAAAACGTCCCTAGAAGAACGCCATCGAACGCGTCGGGTCCGGTTGTCTGGCCATCGTCGAACAGGTAAGTCGCGTGAATCGCATCGTAGTCCGAGAAGCGGTGATCGAGGCGAGACGTGACAAAATTCTCCGTCGTAACGTTCTGTGCGGCGAAAGTATACGTCCCGGTGTCAGCCTTAATCGGTCCATTGGGCAAGGGGAAGAAGGCGAGAAATGGGGCTACAAGAGGGCTTACCGTGACCGGTCCCGCAACCAACTGGCCGATGCGTGCCTCCGCCGAGGGCACTGTGTCTACCGTAGTCACGCCTAACCCCTGGCGAACACCCTCGAAGTCGAAGAAAAAGAAAGTTCTCTGGCGTTTGAAGGGACCACCAAGAGATCCGCCGAACTGGTTACGCTTGAAAGGCGGCACAGAGGCACCATCAAAGAAGTTACGCGCGTCCAGAGCGCTGTTGCGCAGAAATTCATACAGCGAGCCATGGAACTGGTTTGTTCCCGCACGAGTGACCGCGTTGATGACGCCCCCCGAGGTCTTTCCGTAGTCGGCGGGTGCGTTGCTTGTGACCACGGAGAACTCTTGAATAGCGTCCACGCCGAGGCTGATGCCGAGGACACTGGCGGGTCCCCCGCCGGCGTAGTCATTCACGCTCACTCCGTCCAGCCAGTAACTGGACTCCTGGGGCCGCGCGCCGTCGATCGCCATCATCGTCCCAAGCCCACGGTTCCCGCGCGTGTTGCTCAGCGCGGGAGCATTCTCGGTCCGAACGATGGAAACTCCCGGCTGCAAGGCTGCCAGAGTCGTCCAGTCGCGTCCGTTGAGTGGGAGTTCCTGCACGACTTCACCACTAAGTACCGCGCCCGTTTGCGAAGTGGCCAAGTCGACCGTAGCGGCTTGCGAAGCAACCGCTACTTTCTCCTCGGACTTTCCTAGAACCAGCTGCACATTGATGACACTTTCCGATCCCACCTGCACGTCGATGTTGGTGCGCTCCGCAGTGGAAAAGCCTGGGGATTTGACGGTCACTTTATATCTGCCGACCGGCAGATTGGGCGCATTGTAAAGGCCGGCGCTGCTGCTTACCCGCATCCAGTTTTCGCTGGTGCTTGCCGCTTCGATGATGATAACTGCACCTGGTACCGAGGCGCCAGCGGGATCGGAAACCGTACCGCGAATCGCTCCCCCGGATGGCTGAGCAGGGGCTGTCGCTGCTGCCGCAATAACCGCCAACAGGATCGAAACCCAACGCGCTACGTGCAGGAAGGAACTGTCGCCTTCCTGACGTGGGCGCCGGCGTGTCGGACACGGTTCCCCTCTTTGCACCAAACGGCTTGTGCCGCCATACGAGCGTTTGTGCATCGATTCCCCCCAGTCGCAACGGAAAAGGCCGCGGGACCCCTGTCTGCATCGATAACGGCGCAACGAAAGCGGATGTTCAGAAAGTCGGACAATGCCGGCATTGTCAGTGCCCGCCGAGACGCAGTTCTCGAAAGAGCGCCGGCACCAGTCGGCTGGCAAGTTTTGGGGCGATAGTGGCGCCATCGCCGGTTAATCTCCCCTGCTCACCGCATAATGTATCTCTTTAGGCCTCGCAGGTGCGTACATTCTTCCCACGTCAGACTGCGCATCGGAGCTTCCTGAACTTGCACCATCGCGAGCAAATGCATTGAGCGGAGGGGTCTCGATCCGCCCGCCATTGATACGCAGCCGCTTCATCTTGGCGATCAAGGTCGTCCGCGGCAGGCTCAGCCGGGCGGCCGCACCATTCGGACCGCCGAGCACACCCCCTGTCTGCTGAAGAGTCTGAAGGATGTGCGAGCGCTCCGCCTCTTCCATCGTCACGGGCGCGGATAATCTCGTGTAGGTCGGTTCGGGTAGTAAACCTTTCAGCACTGCGCCTTTCGAAAGAATCACGGAACGCTCAATGAAGTTTTGTAATTCACGCACGTTGCCTGGCCAGGAATGCCGCGCCAGAGCGGCCATGAATTCCTCTGCAATCGCCGCAACCGGCTTGCCCATGCGGGCAGTGTAGTCCATTGCAAAATGGTGAACCAACAACGGGATATCTTCACGGCGATCACGCAGCGGCGGCAGTTCAACGGGAAACACGCTGAGCCGATAGAACAGGTCGGCGCGAAATTGACGTTCGTTGACCATTTCCATAAGATTCTGGTGCGTAGCGCAGATCACCCGCACATCGGTGTGAATCGTGGCAGCACCGCCGAGACGCTCAAACTGCCTTTCCTGCATGACGCGCAGGAGCTTCGGCTGCAATTCCAGGGGAAGGTCTCCAACTTCGTCCAAAAACAGCGTCCCCCGGTTCGCCCGCTCGAACCGTCCGATGCCGCGCCCGACAGCGCCGGTAAAGGCGCCACGCTCGTGACCGAACAACTCGCTTTCCAGCAAGCCCGCAGGAATTGCGGCGCAATTCACCTTCACAAACGGGCCGCTGGATCGGTCGCTCCACTTGTGAATGGCTTCCGCAATCAGTTCTTTGCCTGTTCCGGTTTCCCCGTTGATCAAGATCGTGGCGTCGGTCGGGGCTACGAGGCGCGCCAACTCGAGGACGCGCCGCAGAGCAGCGCTGTTGCCGATAATGTGCGGTAATCCGCTGCCGCGGAGTTCGCCTCTGTCGAAACCGACTTTCGCCGGCATCGCGTATTCAGTTGCTGAGGATGCGTCATGGTGGAGGGCTGGCAGTTCGACTGCCCATCTAGCATGTCCAGACATCGCGTTACTCCTTTCGTCGCGTTAAGTTCCTTTGCCGTTGCCGTTTGATCCACTCGCCGATGTATGGAGCGCAATTCACAAGTGTCAAGCCGTTTGATTCGCAGCGCTCTAGGAAGATGACAGCATCTTCGTTCACCAGCGTTACGTCCTTTAGATCCAAGACTATACGGGTCCCATTCGTTTCCAGTTTAAGTAGCATTTCCAGCTCGGCTATTGGTTCTTGGTCCATTTCGCCGCTCAATGTAAAGACCACCTCCCTGTTCGCCGACCTTTGAATTCTCAGCATTGTATCTCTCAGGGAAGGAGATTCTCCTTCGCGAATGTCACCAATGTCGCCCGGAATTGTTGCTGGCGGAAGCCTGCATTACAACCTGCCGAAACCGATGCGGCCAGACTTACCACTGCGATTGCATCCACTTCCACAACCCTCGTGTTCAAAAGGATGCAAGCCAATGGCCAGCTTCAACCTACTGATATTTAAAGAGTTGGCGAAATAAGACATTGGCGAAGTTCGCCAATTGATGAAGTTTGTACAAAGAGTCGCTGCTCGGTATGATCAACCAAAGAGGCTAGCTTTGTTGCGCGGGACCGCCACCTCTAAAGCGATTCTTGTTGATCTTCAGCGACCTGATTTTCGACTCCAGGGTGGATCGTGGCATCCCCAGTTTGGCGGCCGCGCCGGAGGGTCCGTACACCCGGCCGCCGCCTTCCCTCAACGCAGCTTCGATGGCTGCCTTCTCCTCGGAAGGAAGCCTCTTAAAAAGGTCGGGCCCCCGATTCGGCTCCTTCGCCGGAGGTTGGCGGGAAAGCCAACTTTCATCGACTGAGAAAGTCCCTGATTCACAGACAATTACGGATCGCTCAATGACGTTCTGTAATTCGCGAATATTTCCTGGCCAGGGGTACGACTGAAGCAGATCGAGGCTCTCTTTGTTCAGCACCCGAAAGCTCTTTCCAGCTTGCCTCGCGAATCGATCGATGAAGTATTCCACCAATAGCGGAATGTCTTCTCTTCGTTCCCGCAGAGGCGGCATGACGATCGGAAAAACGTTGAGCCGGTAATACAGATCGCTCCGGAACGCGCCCGCAGCGATGGCGGCCTCCAGATCGCGGTTCGTGGCGGCAATCACCCGAACATCAGTTCGGATCAATCCAGCCCCACCGACACGTTCAAACTCGCGTTCCTGTAGAACACGCAAAAGGGCGATCTGAGTCACGGCCGGAAGCTCACCCACCTCGTCGAGGAAGATCGTGCCTCCTTCGGCCAGCTCAAACCGCCCTATGCGCCGCTGAGTTGCCCCCGTAAAAGCGCCCTTCTCATGGCCAAACAATTCCGATGCGATCAAGTCGCGTGGAATGGCTGCGCAGTTCGCGCTCACAAACGCGCGCGACGACCGCCGGGAACGCTTGTGAATGGCGCGGGCAACCAGTTCCTTGCCCGTGCCGGTCTCGCCGGTGATCAGCACCGCGGAGTCGGTCGGAGCAACTTTGGAAACGCGGGACAAGACGCTTCGCAGGGGCGGTGAAGTTCCGACGATCTGCTCGAACATCGATGCCTTGTCGACTTCTTCGCGGAGCACGATATTCTCGGATTGGAGCTGATCCTTTAAGCCTTTGATCTCCTCAAAGGCTTTTCGCAACGCCTCTTGGGCCCGCGTGCGCTCGGTGACGTCGCGGACCGCACCGCAAACAAGTGTACCCTCCTCCGTCTCCAGCGGACCGAGACTGATCTCCACGGGAAACTCCGTTCCGTCTTTTCGCCGTCCATACAGCTCCAGACCTTCGCCCATCGGACGCACTCGAGGCTGGGCGAAGTACTTCTGGCGATGTTTGGGGTGTGGGCCACGAAACCGTTCCGGCACCAAAATCTCAATCTCTTGCCCCAAGAGGTCATCCCGTTTATACCCAAACAGCTTCTCCACTTGAGCATTGACCAGAACGATCTTGCCTTGCCGATTCATGACGATCATTGCATCCGGAGCGGATTCCAGCAGTCCGCGGAATTTCTGTTCGGCTTGCTTGCGCTCGGTGACGTCCATCAAGGTACACACGAATTGCTCCACATCCCCGGCTGCTTTCAAAACAGGATGGCCGACTGTGTGGGTGTATTTAACAGTGCCATCCGGAAGAACGATTCGGTGATCCACTTCGTAATCTGACTTTTCACTGGTTGCTCGATCTTTTGCCTCTTGCACTTTGGCTCGATCGTCGGGATGAATGCGCTGCAGCCGGTCTTTCCAGGCTGACAGACCATGTTTTGGGTCAAAGCCGTATATGCGATACCACTACTCGGAGAGATATAAGGGCTCCCATCCTGGCACGCTCCAGGCCCCACTCCCTGTTTGCGTGAGCCTCTGCGCTTCCGACAGATAACTCTCGCTCCTCCGCAACGCTTCACCCGACTGCTTTGCTGCGGTGATGTCCATCACAGCGCCCACAAATTCAAGGTCGCCTTGCGAGGTCTTCAGCGCGCGAGCCAGTGCGTGAATGTGCTTGACTTCACCGGCCGGCATCAGCAAGCGATGCTCAAAATCGAAATCTGTCTCTTCGTTGGTCGCGTGGTCGAGAGCCTGCCGCACGTGATCTCTATCGTCGGGATGAATTCGCTGAAATACCAACTCCAACGTGGGCTTAGCCGCTCGATCGTATTCAAAGATGTTGTATGTTTCCTCCGACCAGTAGATTTCTCCGCTGGGAACGCTCCAGCCGAAGCTGCCCGTTTGGCTTATGCTCTGCCCTTGAGCCAGGAAGGCTTCGCTGCGGTGCAGATCAGAATAGAGGCTGGCATTCTCCAGCGAAATCGCGGCTTGCGAAGCCAGCAACTCCAGTACCGCTACCCGGTCCGAGGTGAAAGCGCGCGGAGTCAAATTGTTCTCCAAATAGAGTGCGCCGACAAGCATGGTTTGTTTGACGATGGGCAGGCACAGGACGGATCTGGGGCACTTCTGCCGCACAAATTCGTCCTCCGAATACAAGTTCACGACCGAAGCGTCATCAAGGAGCACGCGCTCCCGCGTCCGGATCACGTAATGAAGCGCAGATTGGGGGAGATCAGACTGCGTGACGGCTGCATGTCGAACGGCGACCTCGACCCTACCCTGACCGGTGGTGGCCTCCGCCTCGATCCGCGGCTCGTCGCCCCGGAGGAGGATAAGCAGACCCCGCTCGGCCCCCGCATGCTCCACCGCTATGCGCATGAGCTTATCGATCAGCTTGTTGAGGACCATCTCGCTCGAGAGTGCCTGTGAGGCTTTGACTACAGTCTCGACGTCCAACTGCCCGACCGGCGTGGTGATTGTGGCGGTGGTAGAAACGGGAAGCAGTTCCTCATGCAAGCCCGGGTAACGTTCGTCGAGTTGCTTCACCATGCCGAGCGCGCCCCACCTGTTGTAGCATTGCCGCGCGTCTCGCCGATATACGTGGGCAATGCTCTCCACACCGCGCGCCGCGTAGAACCGTGCGGCCGCCTCATGGGCGACGCCCTCGTTTTGAACGAAGCCGTGTTCGCGAGCGGATTGAATGGCGTGCTCGTACAGACGCATGGCATCGGCGTCCCGACCCTCGATGCGCGCGAGCTCGGCCGACACCAGAGCGTGCTTGTCGGAGAACGTGGGTGGATAGTTTTCGGCCCACTCGCGCAGTTGTTCCCGATGCACCGTGAGCAGTTCGCGCCAGCCTGTCTGCTCGTCAGCAGAAGCTTCCTCATGGAGCGCCGCCACCGTCAGTGCAGTGTAGTAAAAGTAGTCGAGCAGCTGCAACTGTACGGTTGAGATCCTAAGCAGCGCCTTCGCCTTGTCGGCGGCTACCTGGGCCTCGGCGTAGTCGCCTGAGAGGTACCGCGCCTTGAGTTTGCGAATCCAGTGCAAGCAAATCACGGTCGGCGTCCGTGCGGCAGTCAATTGCGCTTCGAACGCCGATTCGTCGAATCGCTCGTCGCTGAAGGTAGAGAAAGTCGCATCGCGACCCTGCATGCTCGCGATGAAGCGTTGCTGGCTCACGATGAGGTCCACGACATCGCGGAACTTGGCTTTCCGAGCGAAGTCCAGCGCCATCTGCGTCTCGCGCCACACCGCATCGAGTGGATCGTTCCGCGTAAGTAAATATGTGATGGATTGGTGCATGCCGTAGCAAGCGAACGTCAGATCGCCTCTCTCAGTGGCGGTGCGAGTGGTCGCCCGACGGAGTTCGATCACGCTAGTGATCGGCTCCGTCCAGAAGGCGGCTAGTCCCATCGCATGGTAGACCTTCGTGTCGTAGGCGGTGAAGGCGTGCTTCTCCACCAGGTCGCAGGCAAGCCTGGCCAGGCAGTAGCCTTCGCGGTAACGGTGAAAGTTCGCTCCAAGGACAGACCCGAGGCAAGCATAGGCGTAGGCGGAAGCGCCACTCATCCCGTGCTGTATGCTGACGTTCACCATGCGGCACGCCAGCAGGCAAAACAACTGAAAGTCGGTAAATGTGGCGGGGCCAGCAAGGACTGAGAGCACCTGCATGGCTGCCTGTATCTTCGGATCGGTCATCAGCGGCAGATCGATCAGGCTCTCGATCGGACGCCCGTTGAGGGTCTGCCAGACCGTCTCGTGTTCGGCCTGGACCTGCTCGATGGTAGGGTGTGCCGGCAGGTTGATGCCGAACCGACGCAGGCATCCGAGCGCGCTGTCGATGGCTAGGGGGTGTTCGCCCGTCAATACATGCAAATTGATCTTCAGGCAGGAGGCGTCCGCGAACTCGACGTCTGAAGCCCCGCGCTGCAGCAACTCCGCAATCAGTTGCTCGGCTTTTTCGAAGTCACCGCTCAGCAACTCGCACTCCGCGCGCTCGAGCCACAGCCTGAACGTCAACTCTTGCTGGTCGCTCCAGGCCTGCTCGTCCAACAGCGCCATGCCGGCTGCGAAATACGCGCGCGCCGACGCATAGGCTGCTGAAGCCTTCGCCTTTCGCCCGGTGCGGAGGTTAAATGTCGCGACTTCCGCCTTCTCGTTCCGGTCTGCCAGCCTTCCGGCGCCCCGATTGAGCTGGTTCGCCACATCGAACAGATGCTCGTCGAGCTGGTCCTCCGACATGGACGCCAGTAGCACACGCCCAATCCCAAGGTGTGCCCCCTCGCGATCGCCTTCGGGGATGAGGGCGTACGCCGCCTCCTGAATGCGGTCATGGAGAAAGGCGTAGGAACCGTCTAGGCGGAGGATCAACCCGGTGCGAGCGGGCTCCAGGAGCGAAGTGTGGATGCTCTCTTCTGATTCCCCAAAAACCAGACTCAGACTGGCAATCTCGACCACGTTTCCGAGACAAGCGAGCTGCTGTAGGGCGGTCTGCGCCGTGCCGGACAATCGCTTTAGCTTCTCGACCATGAGCCCCACGACGTTGTCGGTGTAGCCGTGCGCGCGAATCCGAGCCATGTCCCAGACCCAGGCTCCCGCATCCGGGTCGCGCCTGAGCAGCCCTTCCTCGGCCAGCGCCGAGAGGAACTGGATCGCGAAGAACGGATTGCCGCCGGTCTTTTCGTGCACCAGCTCCGCCAAAGGCTGGGCGGAATCCCAATCGCAGTGCAAGGCATCGGCGACCAGGTGGCCGATATCGTCGAGCCCGAGGGGCGACAGCACAATCTCCCGCATCCTCGGGCCGGCTTTGCGAATCGCGTCCAGCGTCCGCGTGAGCTGATGAGACGAACTGACTTCGTTGTCGCGGTAGGCCCCGACCAGCATCAGGTACCGAACATCCGGATCGGTAATCAGATGCTCCAGGAATTCAAGCGTTGCCGCGTCCAGCCATTGCAGGTCGTCGAGGAACAACACAAGCGGGTGCTCCGGCTTGGCGAAAGCGCCGAGGAATCGCCGGAAAACCATCTGGAAGCGGTTCTGCGCATCTCGCGGCGGCAGGTCTGGAACCGGCGGCTGTTTCCCGATTATGAACTCCACCTCCGGGATGACGCTGACGATCAGTTGCCCGTTGGGTCCAACCGCCTCCGCCAGGGCAGAACGCCACTGGCCCACCTCGGATTGGTTCTTGGCGAGAATCTGACGAACGAGAGTCTGGAAAGCCTGTGACAGCGTCGCGTATGGGATGTCGCGCTTGTATTGGTCGAACTTGCCGGACGCGAAGAGCCCACGCGGCGGAACAAGCGCCTTGTGCAGCTCGTTCACCACTGAAGATTTGCCGACGCCGGAATAACCGGATACGAGCACGAGTTCGGGGGTACCCTGAGACACGACCCGGTTGATCGCCGCCAGCAGATCATCGATCTCGCGCCCCCGCCCGTACAACTTCTCTGGGATCAGCAATCGGTCCGACGCGTCGTGCGCCCCCAGAGGGAATGGATCGATGCGGCCATGCAACTGCCATTCCGCCAGACACCGTCGAAGATCGGCTTCCAGGCCGGGGGCAGTCTGGTAGCGCTCCTCGGCGTTCTTGGCGAGGAGCTTCATAGCGATGCCAGACAACGGCTCGGGGACTGCGGCGTGATCGCTGGGCAGTACCGGCTGTCGTGCAATGTGGCAGTGGACCCACTCCAAGGGGTCGGCCGCGGCAAACGGCAACATGCCCGTAAGCATCTGGTACAAGGTGACGCCAAACGAATAGAGATCGCTTCGAGCATCAATCGAGCGGTTCATGCGGCCGGTCTGTTCGGGCGCCATGTAGGCGAGGGTGCCGGCAATGATCTCTGGCGGCGCGGGCGCCAGAGACTCGCGCGGCAGTTGGGATGTAATCCCGAATCCGGTGAGCCATGCGCGGCCAGCGTCATTGACGAGCACGTTCGCAGGCTTGATGTCCTTGTGTATGAGGCCGCGCCGATGGACTTGGCCGAGCGCCGTCGCCATGCCGATGGCGATATGCAGGACGCGCGTCAGATCGAGCGGTTGTCCCGCGCCTCGCTCAAGAACCACATCTAGCGGCTCACCGCCAGGGTCCGTGAAGACGAGAATCGTCCGCCCTTCGTGACGAGTGAGCGCCAGAGGCCTGGCTGCCCAAGCGGAATCGAGTTCGGCTGCGAGCGAGTATTCGTGATCGAGGCGCCTGAGAGCCTGAGGCGATGGCTGTTCGGCGGTTTGCGCCACCACCAGGACCGGCGATGGGTTGCCGTGCTGCCGGCCGCGATAAAGAGTGAAGTCCGTGCCTTCCCGCAGGGGCTCCAACTCGTACCCGGAAAGCTCGGTCATGGAGGGCATACTTGCCGACACGGTTGCACCACCTCAGAGCATTCATTTTGACAGCTTTCGGTGCCCGCAAGCTAAACGTGCCCGACGGAGGCCTAGAATTGCAGCTTTAACGCATATTGCATGATCCGGGGATTCACCGTTAAGGCGCTGATCACGCCGAAGGTGCTCGGGGTTGAAACGTCATTGGATGGATTTGCAAAATTCGGCCTGTTCAGCAAATTGAAGATCTCCCACCGAAAGATCAGATTTACGCGGTCCGTCAGAGGAGTGGTCTTGATCGCAGCGATGTCGAAGTCTTGTTGATCCGGCCCCCTCAGGATATTCCGTCCGAGATTGCCGAAGATCGTCCCGCCACCTGACACGGGATATTTGCCATCAATCAGGCCGCCGTCCGGCACAAACGGCGCGGGAACAAACGCGCTCGTGTTGAAGAATTCGTTCACGCTGCTGACGCTACCACTCCGGCCGGCATCGGCAAGTGTCGCACCCGGGGCCAAGCTTCCTGTGGTGTATAGGGTTGCGGGCCCAAACAACGTACCGGCTGCGCTGTCCAGGATGCTGAAAGGGAGTCCGGACTGCAGCGTGGCGATACCCGAGATGCTCCAGCCACTTCCGAGTTTTCGAATGGCTGCGCTGGTCGCGTGTTCGGGGCCGGGCACGTTCCACGTACCGTTGATAACCAATCGGTGAGTTCGATCAAAGTCGGAAACGCCGCGTTGAGCAGCAACTTTGTTTTGATCGTTGTAAACCAGTTCCCCAACGATCGGTAATCCGAATGTGCCAGCGATAGCAGCGCCGAGACTATCCCCCGCATCATCAATCGATTTGGAAAAGGTGTAGGCTGCAAGGAATTGAAAACCATGACTCATGTCTTTCTTCAGTGTGGCCTGTAGTGAGTTGTAGATTGAATTCCCACTGCTTTCGAAACGGTAGAGCAACGCAGACAACCCGACGAAAGGAACCCGCTCAGCGGCATTGGCTGCGGAGTTGGTGGTGAGTCCGTTCACAGGGTCGGAAGGACTGGCGAGGAGAGGCTGATTGTTGCTCCGCCCCACGGCGAGATGCGTGCCCTTCGCACCAGCATATGCGACGGAGAAAACGTAGCTCTTGTGTTGATACTGCAGGTCGAAGTCATATTGCTGGACGGTAGACTCCTTAAAATCAGGATCGGTAATGAAGGGGGTTCGGAGGAAGCTGTTCCCCGTAAACGGTGGGCCCGGTAGCATGTTGCCTACGAAATTTGGGAATGAAGAGTTCGGCGGCAAATTTGGAAAGGGATTCTCCAGGGTAGCGGTCGCGTTAGCGCCGCCATTTAGCGAAGCACTCAATGCGAACGGGGGGTTAAGAGCTAGCTGTAAGCCGTTCCCCGCGAAGCTGGCGCGGTTCGCGTAGATGCCATATCCTCCTCGAAGAACACAATTGTTGGAAGAAAGCGGCTGCCACGCGAAGCCAACGCGGGGTTCCGGGTGCGTTTGGACGGGATGATTCAGCAGGGTTGAGTCGACACGCGGAAATCCCGCGGGGGCACTGCCGGAAAAGTTGTCGGGTAGAGCAAATCCGGAGGTGTCTGGGCTCGTAAAGCCGCCAACTGGGGGTGCAACGTAGAATTGAGGAAAGAAATTCGACACACGACCGTCGACTTCGCTTGGTTGGCCATCGACCTCGACTCGAACCCCTAGATTCATAGTGAGTGTTCGCGTAACTTTCCAGTCATCCAAGGCAAAGAAACCGGCAGCGTTTGCACGTTGCCCCACAGCGGGAATTCCAGCAAGCAGGCTTGAGAAGAAAATGTTTGAAAACGATGTGCCGTTCCCTCCTGCGCCGGCAGGCCCGGCGGGCAACCCAAGCAGGAAATCAGGGAACGACAGAAGCGTCATGAAACCGGCCGTGCTATCGCTTCGATGGTTGAACTGATTTCGGAAGATTTCTGTGCCAACACGAAGATTGTGCTTGCCGCGAGACAGCGATATGACGTCGGAAATGTAAAAGTTATTGCCAGCTGTCTTGCCTCGGTCGTTACTGGAATTCCCAAGCTCAAAGGCGCCGAGAACGTCCATCTGGGGCAGTCCCTCCTGAGTGCCGTTGGGGCTGTTTATCCCCACATCCTGATCGGTCAGCGTCCCTCCGGCCACGCTTTGACCCGCATCGCGAGAGAAGCCAACGCGAAATTGGTTGATCGCTCGCGGCGAGAAAATGTGAGTCTCGGCGATTGCTAGGTTCCGGTTCTCAAAGGAACGGAGCGCTGGAAAGCCAGGCACAGTGGCGCCGAAGAAGGGAACGTCCTGGTTCGAGTTCGAGAAAAAGAATTTCGCCGACAGACGATCCGCCGTGCGCAAATTGAAGTCGAAGTTTGTATTGAACTGGTCTTCGTTGTAATGCCCAGGCACAACTGCGGTGTAGTTGACACCGCTCCCCGAGGTCTGAGGGTTCGGGATTACATAGGTTCCATCGGGGTTCTTCGCGTTCAGAAGATTGAGCGCTACCGGGCTGATGTTCGAACCGTCGTGGGCTACTGCCACACCTCCCAATGCCCCGGTTTGGCCGCCGAATACAGCACCAAGCGAGGCTGGCGTGCGGAGCTTCGGTATGGGAGGGAGGCTTAGAGAGCTAACACTGCTGCTCAAGGAGGCCGCATTCACGTCCCTTGTGGCCTGATACGAAACAAAGAAAACGGCGTGTTTCCTTGACCAAGGCGTCGGCCCCCCAAGAGTGCCCCCGGGTTGTGATCGCCGAAATTCGCCCCTCGGCACCCCGGTTGCGTTCGCAAAGAAATTGTTCGCGTCCAGCGCCTCATTGCGCCCGAAATAATAGGCATTCCCATGAAACTCTGCCGTGCCCGACCTTGTTTCGACGTTTACGTTCGCACCTGCCCCTCGCCCATACTGCGCGTCGTAAAGCGAAGTCTGGACCTTGAACTCCTGAATAGTGTCCGGAGCGGGGATCGCGATCCCCGCTCCGCCGAAAGGAGTGACCTCGGTCATATTGGAGCTGTAACTGTTTGCATCTACGCCGTTGAGCATGAAATTGTTGTCGCCGCTACGCGCACCGTTAGCGCGGATCTCCTGACTTCCGGCCCCCAGTTGGGTGGCGTCCACGATATCCGAGCTTGTTCCGGCGGTCAGGCCGAGAATCTCAGTAAAGTTGCGATTGACCAGCGGCAATTCTTCAATCGTGTTTCGATCAATGACTCGTCCGAGAGTGGCGCTCTCCGTTTGAAGGAGCGAAGGTGCGGCGCTAACCGCGACCTGTTCCTTTGCGCCACTGAGCGCGAGTTGAATCTTTACCCTGCTCACCTCGGTGATTTGAACCTGAACGCCTTTCAGGATGAATGGCTCGAATCCTGCGGCACGCACCGTTAGGTCATAGTTGCCGGGAGGTAGGAATTGGACCGAGAAGTTCCCTTCGGCATCCGTAGCGAGATCGCGTTTTTCTCCGGTGCCCTGGCCGTCGATAACCACTGCGGCGCGTGGTACCAGCGCTCCACTGGGATCGCTCACGACGCCAGCGATCGCTCCGGTGTTGGCTGTCTGGCCCTGCATCGGCAGAACGAAGAGCGCGAGCACAGCGGTCCGCAACAACGTGCGGTAGGCGTGGGAAATGTTCCACATCAACTCGTTCCTCTAGACGACCAAACGACGGCGAGTAACGAATCCTCGACTGCGGATAAGTCGTTCTTGCCGGTGGATTTGGCCGAATTGTCAATATTCTACCGCGACACCTCACCTCGCCAGGGTCGAGTCCGACCAGCGTGCGGTTGACATTGCGTTAGCAGCACCACCTCGCGAACGCGATTCGGTATCCAGTTGACTCTTGGCGGACTCCCTTTTTTTGGAACAAGTCGTCTCACGGACAGTCAGTGTCGCAGCAACGACGCTTCTTGAAGCAATAGGTCCCGGAAATCAAGACCTTACGGAGTTTAACTGAAGGCACGCGACGTGCAATACAGGCGAGCGATGCCTGCCAATCCAGCCGAGATGCTGCTCAGCCCGGATAATCATTCACTGCTGATGATCGACCACCAATATCCACAGATGCTCACCATTTGCTCGCACGACGCGAACGAGCTCATCAACCATGCCGTGGCCCTCGTCGAGGCGGCAGCGATCTTCAAAGTGCCCATGCTGACCACGACCGCCTTCCAGGACCGTCAGGGGCTGGTCGCACCTCTGGCGGAGGCGACTAAGGCAGTCAAGCCGATCGACCGGACGACTCTCAATTCATGGGAAGACCCGCGTATCGTCGACTGGGTGGAGAAGACCGGGCGGAGTCCGCGCTCGACGCTGGCTATGACGTTTATGTCGTCACAGACGCCTGTGGCGGTGCGCCGCGCGAAGCGCACGACATGGCGGTAGAACGTATGGTGCAGGCGGGCGCACACCCGATCACGACTTGGGCCTATGTGTCCGAACTGCAGCGCGACTGGGCACATGCAGCAACCGCCGAGCAGGTTACCAAATTGTTCGCACGGCGAGGCGGGGCCTTTGGACAGGGCCTGCTGTGGGAGTGGGACCTGCTGAACCTCAAGGTGGGTACACGCTAACGCCGGTGCTTGGACGTGGCTACAACTTTGTCAGCAAAGGAGCAGCGTATGGGTGAGCAATTCGAAAATGTTTTCGACTACGTAGTCGTGGGGGGCGGCTTGGCCGGCTGCGCGGTTGCAGCCCGCCTGAGCGAGAATCCCGACGTCCGCGTCGTCTTGATCGAGGCGGGCGGCGAGAACCAATATGAACCATCGTATTACTCGACCGGTGCGCACGCGATGTTCGAAACCGAAGCGAACTGGGCCTTCAAAACGGGGCCCCAGTCCGCCCTTAATAACAATGAAGTGGCGCAGCCTCGAGGAAAGGTGATCGGCGGATCGGCCGCGATCAATATCGGCTCCTGGTCCAGGGGAATCGCCGCAGACTACGACGCTTGGCAAGCAGCAGGAGCTGCCGGCTGGAACTGGAAGGACGCCCTGAGCTACTACGAAGCTATCGAAGCCAGCAAGAGGCCAGACGGCGGCGGCCGCGGGCGTCGCGGGCCGATGATTCTGGAAGATACACCGGTGGTCAGCCGTATGACCGATCTTCTGTGCCAAGCTTGCATCGAGGCGGGCTATGGAACGACGGAAGATCACAACGGGGCGAAATTCGATGGCTTTGATCTTTGGGAGACGATCTTCCCGTACGGTCGACGGCGAAACTCTGCCGAAGCATATCTGAGACTCGCGCGGGTACGAAAGA
>Ga0187867_10001232_pt1 | contig 22187 bp, 16 predicted proteins | sample June2016WEW_13_1_FD_132976 | JGI IMG/M metagenome (GOLD analysis project Ga0187867, IMG submission 132976) | Peatland microbial communities from SPRUCE experiment site at the Marcell Experimental Forest, Minnesota, USA - June2016WEW_13_10 | ecosystem: Environmental > Terrestrial > Soil >...
TGCTCCCCTCGACCGGATGCGTGGCCGATGTCATGCAGCAACGCAGCGGCGTGCACTACTTCGCTATCCGCCCCAATCGCCTCTGCGATGCGAATTGCCAAGTCGCGGACGCGGAAAGCATGCCAAGGATCGTGTCCCGACGACTCGCCGTTTAGGTATCGGCGCACTTCCTGCTCGAGCCTAGGTATCCAGGCGGCCTGCACCATGGCGTCTGCCATTGGGGCAATTATACCACTTCCAACCGCGAATGAACGTTGGGACGGTAGTGGAACATAAATAAAAGTAAATAATATGTTACTGACAGCTATGACATTGGTGCCAGGAAAATATAAAATGCTCTTAGGGGCGATTATACCACTGTGTCAAGGGGTGACCAGGAGATCTCCGACGAACCGTTCCGAACTTGGGTCCTAACCGTCGATGCAAAAAACCGAGTTCGCCTACCGCTGGAGATCGGCACCGTCGTCCCCTGGATCGACCTTAAGGCCGCACGCATCGAATGCGCCAGCATGCCCGGACCAGCGGGAGGCATTCAAATCGTGCCTCTCGCCGACCACCGACAGGACGTGCAGCCATTCGCTGAGGCGATGACGGAGACGCCACCCAGCGCGTCAGAGTCACCCGAGAGGTGGGTGGACGTAGCACGTCTCCTGGCTACGGCTTGGCCACTTCAGGTCAACGTCGAGGCAGGCAGAATCAGCATCACGTTGCCTGAGCCGCTTCGAACCGCACAGCAAGTACCACAAACCGGGGGCGTAGTGGTAGTCTTCGGCCTAGGCAGTATCCTTGAGATCTGGGACGCGCAGAAATGGCACGAACACGTGCGCGCGACTGCACGGAGGAAGGCTGCGGCGGTTTCAGAGGCACTCGAGGACCTCAGACAACGCTAGTGAAAAGCTGGTTTAAGGGCACGGCGACGAACTGCCGCGCATCGACTCTAGCCACCCCTCAAATCGATCCGCCATCCGGCCAAACGAAAATTCCTCGGCGCGCGCGCGAACAGCCCGCCGGTCCAGACCAATCGCCGCCCGCACTCCCGCCGCCAGACCCTGCACGCCCGCGTCCTGGGGTACGAGAATGCCGCTCTGGCCATTCTCGACGATCTCCGCCGGACCGCCTCTGTCATAAGCCACCACGGGCGTGCCGCAGGCCATCGATTCAATCACGGTATTCCCAAACGCTTCGATCCACCGCGGCGTAACCAGCGTGGCGCACGCGCCGGCATATCGGCGCCGGAGTTCCACGGGCGCCAAAAAGCCGTGGTAAGTAACCAGCGTCCCCGCGTCGCGCATCACCGGCTGCCAATAATCGGCGTCCTGAATCTTGCCGCAAACGTCCAATGGCATACCCAGCACGCGGGCCGCTGCGATGGCATCCTCCAGACCCTTCTCAGGCGAAATCCGCCCGGCCCAACACAGTTTGTCGCTTGGTTGCGCGTTGTACTGGAAGACCTCGGTGTCCACGCCGCCATACAGCAAATGCACCCGCCCGCCTTCCAGGAACGGATACGTGCGCGCCTGCGCGCCCGTGTACATCGCCACCTTCAACACGCCCTCCCGCCAGCGTTGTTCGATGATTCTGTCCACCTCGTTTATAGCGGAACAGATGGAGATCCAGTGTCCCACCGGCTTGCCGAAGAACGGCGTCAGATAAAAGGGCAGCCAGTCGTAACTGACGCCGATGACCATGTCGTACTCGCGCTGCAGCCGGAACGCGAGGTCCCACATATTCTCCAACGCGCCGCCCACGCGGACCACTGTATGCGCGTCCCGCACGGCGCGGGTGGCACTCGGACTGGCCTGGCCCGCGACCTGGTACAGCGCGACCCCCGGTACCGGAACCACGCTCCCGGCCGGAGCCACGATGCCGAGGCCGTACCCGCGCGCTACCAGTATGGGCGCCAGACTGAGCAGGTGGGTTTCAACGCCGCCGGCGTCACCGGAGCCAATGGGGCCTACGGGAGGTGCCACAATCAGGATACGGCAAGGGCGCAAGCTTTCTTATATGCCGAATCCGCCCCCAACGGCAAGCTGTTTTCAAGCACTCCGCCCCCCAAAACCGGACACTGTCCGAATCTGAACAGCACACCGTGACAAAATTGCCACTACTGCGTCAAACTATTTGAAGGGATGATTGGAAGCTACAGCAGAGCCGGAACGTATGGCGCAGGACGCCCCTGGCGCCGTCGGTGCCAGGTTGAGCCCCAAATTAGATGAAGCCAGCCTGATCCGGGCCGTACAGCGCGGCGATCAGGACGCTTTCGAACAACTGGTCCGCGCTTACGACCAAAGTGTGCTTCGGCTCGCTGTCAATTTGCTGCGTTCCCAGGAAGACGCACGTGACGTTTTCCAAGAAGCTTTCTTGCGCGTGTTTCGCAGCATCGATTCGTTCCGGTTCGATTGCAGCTTCCATACCTGGCTCTATCGTATCGTGACCAACATTTGCCTCGATTATCTGCGCAAACGCAAAGTCCGCAAGGAAGAGCCGGCGGTGGTGGATACGCCGGAGGGTCCGCTCGACCGCATGAACGATTTTGAAGAAGAAGCCGCGCACGCCGATCCCGAGCGCAACATGTGGAATCGACAGCTTGGGCAGCGCATCGAAGGCGCTCTGGGCGGACTCACGCCGCGGGAGCGCATGGTTTTCGAGCTGCGGCATTATCAGGGTCTGCGCCTGCGCAATATCGGGGAGATACTGGGCACCAGCGAGGAAGCCGCCAAGAATTGCTTGTTCCGCGCCACCCAAAAGATGCGCGCGGTGCTGGGAGATTTTCAATGAACTGCGAATCCGTAACCAAACTCATTCCGCTGTATTTCTATGGCGAATTGCCGCCGGACGAGGAAGACAGCCTCGAACAGCATTTGGAGACCTGTGCGGCCTGCGCCCGCCAGGCGGAGTCGCAGCGAGCCTTGTCCGCCGCGCTCGACAGGCGCGCCCTGGAGCCCTCCGCGGCCCTGCTCGCCGAGTGCCGGCACGATCTGATGCGCGCCGTCTATCGCCAAAGCGCCATTGTGGGGCGGGTTGGCAACCCACCGCCGATTGATCATCGGCGCCCTCATAAATCGCTACCCGCCATCTTGGCCGACTGGCTTCCGTCCCTGGGTCCCTGGCGCATGCCCCTGGGGGCGAGCGCACTGCTGGCCCTCGGTTTTGTCACGGCGCGGTTGACGGCGCCTGGCGCCGCGGGCCCGTTCAGTCTCGCCTCGCTGACCCCGGACGTGATTTCCTCCATACGCTCGGTGCAGCCCGCGCATGACGGTTCCCAGCCGGGGGAAGTCCAGATCGTGCTGGATGAAACCCGCCGCCGCGTGATCTCCGGACAGTTGAACGACAGTAATATTCAGCGTCTGATGTTGGACGCCGCGCACGATGAGAACAATCCCGCCGTGCGTTGGGCATCCGTCGATCTGCTGCGTAGTCATTCGGATTCTTCGCCGGTGCGCGAATTGCTACTCAACCGCGTCGCCGAAGATCCGAATGCCGGCGTGCGCTTGAAGGCCCTCGACGGTTTGAAGAGTTACACCGGCGATCCCGAAGTGCGCAAGGTTCTGGCGCAGGTGCTGGTCCATGACGACAACCCCGGCGTGCGCATCGCGGTTGTGGATGCCCTCACCGCGCATGCCGACGACAAGATGGTGGGCTTTCTGCAAGGCGTGGTCGGCAAGGAAGACGACACCTACGTGCGCCGCCGTTGCATGAAGGCTCTGGAAGATATGAACGCCTCGGCCGGAACGTTTTAGCGATGACCATCCGCACAACAGTCGGGCCCGCCTTTCTGATTTCCGGTTTCCTGAGCCTGGCGCTCGCCGGCGAACCGGTCCTCACCCACGAAGGCAAGTATTGGGTGGAGGTCCGCTCCGGTTCCGAACCGGTTGCGCCCTCTACCCGCCTGCACATTACTTCGCGCGGCCCGGTTATCCTGAATGGAACGCTCAATGGCGGTGCGCGTCCCTCGCTGTCCTATAACCTGAAAATACGCGTGAAGGCGGCCAACGCCGACGAAGCGCGACTATTGGTCAAACGGTTTAGCGTGCGCGTCGTGAAGCAAGGCGGCAACTCCATGTACCTGGTGGTTCAGCGCGGCGATGGCATGGCGGATTTGCAGGTCAACATGCCGGGATCCGCGCCTGAAACCAACATCTCCACTACGGAAGGCGCCATCGCTTTCTACGACCTGGATGGCGCAGTGCAGGCCGAAACGGGCGGCGGCGCCGTCACCGCGGACCGCATCGGCGGCAACATCGTGGTGCGCACAGCCGGCGGCGATATCACGCTCGGCGCGGTCCGCGGCAATGCCAAATGCACGACCGCCGGAGGCAAGATCGCCGCCAACCTGGTGCGCGGCGAAGCCAGGTTCGAAACGGGCGGCGGCGATATCTCCGCGCAGGAAGTGCAGGGCCTGGTGCATGCCACCACCATGGCGGGCAGCATTCGCATTCTTAACGCCGGCTCCGCGGTGATCGCCTCCACCGGCGGCGGTCCCATCGACGTGGGCCAGGCGCACGGCGTGGTTACCGCCCGGAACTCGGGTGGACCCGTGAAGGTTGGTTCAGCGGAAGGGGTACGCTGCGAAAATGCCGGGGGCGGCGTGAATCTCAACAACATTTCCGGCAGCGTGCGCGTCTCCACCGCCATCGGCAGCATTATCGCCAGCCTGCTCGCGGGCAAGCCCATGTCGGATTCCTTCCTATCCACCGGCGGCGGTGACATTACCGTAATCATCCCGTCTAATTTAGGGGTGACGATCCGGGCGCAAAACGAATTGGCCGGCAATATCCGCCGAATCGTATCCGAATTTCCTGGAATATCAGTGCGGGTCGAAGGCGGACAGGTGGTCGCGGAAGGGCCAGTCAACGGCGGCGGTCCGATTTTGCGGATCTCCGGGACCGGCGGCACCATATTTATTAAAAGGCAACATTAGAGAGGACCTATGAATCGCGTTATTCGCACTTCGCTATGCTTCGCTGTTATGGGGGTCACGGCGGCCTCCTGCTCGTTGGCGCAGGACACCACGACGCGCCCACGCGCGGCCACCAACCGGTCGTTCGCCATCCACCTTACGCGGAACAGTTATCTGGGCATCGGCGTGGCCGAAATCGACTCGGAGCGCGCCAAGGCGCTCAACCTCAAAGAGGTGCGCGGCGTGGAAGTGAAGAGCGTGGATCACGACAGTCCCGCCGCGAAGGCGGGCCTCAAGGAATCCGACGTGGTGCTGGAGTATAACGGCCAGCGCATCGAAGGCACCGAGCAGTTCGTGCGCCTGGTGCGGGAGACGCCCATCGATCGCCAGGTGAAACTGGTGGTCTGGCGCAGCGGCGGCACTCAGACGTTGACCGCCACCATCGGCCACCGCACGGAACAATATTCGTTCCGCACCGGCGATGGCGACGATAGCAATTTGACAGTCGAAATCCCACCCATGCCGGCCATGCCCCCCATGCCTCCGATGCCTGAAGTGTCTCCCATGCCCGATATCAACCTGCGCGACTTCGTCGTCGGTTCCATGCGCACCGGCATGCTGGGCATCGAATGCGAATCACTGGGCACCCAACTGGCTGCGTTTTTCGGAGTCAAGGAAGGCGTGCTGGTGCGTTCCGTCACGAAGGATTCGGCCGCTGAAAAAGCCGGCATGCGCGCCGGAGACGTCGTCGTGAAAGTGGACGGCGAATCGGTGACCAGTGCACACGAAATCACCAGCCTGGTGCGCGCCGCGCGCTCCAAGCACATCTTCCCCGTAGTGGTGGTGCGCGACAAGAAGGAAGTGACGCTTAGCGTGACGGTGGAGTCCGGCAGCCGCGGCATGCGGCCGGTGGTACTGACCGGCCCCACCTGCTAGGGAACCTCTCTCCACGAGCGCCGGACGACCGCAGGAGTGCGGTCGCGGCAGGCACGAGTGCCTGCGCCACGTGCAGCCTATTGCGCTAAAATAAGGGTTACCCCTCCCCAATGCGCGATGAAGCTTGCGTCCGTACTATCGCCTCACTTCGATTCTGAGATCCGCGCGCGCGGCGCCAGCTACTTTCGATTAGGCGCAGTGCGCATCAAGCGGGGCAATGCCACGGGAGTCGAGGCTGCCGTACGCGGCTCGCGCGTCTACGATGTCGAAATCGCCTGGGATGGCCGCCGCCTGGCGTTGTTCTGCGACTGTCCCTATTACGAAGACGTCGGCGCGTGCAAGCACCTGTGGGCCACTATACTGGCAGCCGACACGCAGAACTATTTCACCGCCATCACCCGGATCAGTCCCAGGGACATCTCGTTCGACGAGACGAACGAGTCGGACGATATCGATGAAGACGTCGAGCCCGACTACTCCGCGCCTTCCGCGCGGCCTACGCCAGTTTTCGCGCCGCACCTTCAGATCGCACCGCCTGCCTGGCGGCAGCGCCTGGATGAAATCGTTCCGGCTGGCTCCTTGGCGAGCACGGCTTGGCCCGCGCAGCGCGAGCTGCTGTACATCGTCGACGCGGCAGCCAGCGCCGTGCGTGGCTTCCTCATCCTGGACCTGAAGACGCGCGAGCCCAAGCTCAAGGGCGGATGGAAGAAACCCGGCACGCCGCAGATCAGCCGGGCGGTGTTATCCGCCCTGCCCAACCCCATCGACCGCCACATTCTCGGGTTGCTATCGGGCAGCGCGATGAACTCCGATTGGATGTCCTACAGCGCGTACGAATCCATCGCGGCCGGTTTCCGGCTGCGGCATCCGTTCGCATCGACGGTGATGCCCGAGATCGCGCGCACGGGACGCTGCCTGCTCCAGGTGAACGTCACCGGCCACGACTGGCTGCCGCTGGCTTGGGACGACGGCGAGCCTTGGCGGTTCGTTCTGCGCCTGGTCCGACAGGAAGGACGTAAGTGGGCGCTGGCCGGATTTCTGCGCCGCGGCGGCGAAGAAGGCGAAGAAATGGATCTGCTGGCGCCGCTGCTGATCTCCGAGGGTCTGGTGTTTACGCGGGACCGCATCGCCGTGCTGGAAGAGGGCACGCCGTTCGAGTGGATCTCCTCCCTGCGCAGGCTGCGCCATATCGACGCGCCCGAAGGCGATGTGGGTCAGATGCTCGCGGCACTGCTCGAACATCCGCTGGCCGCGCGTTTGGAGGTACCGGACGAACTGCGCTACGAGGAAGTGGCGCCCACGCCCAAGCCTTGCCTCACGTTCCGTTCCAACAAGCGTTACGAGTGGGAACAGGAGCGTCTGCGCGCCGAACTCTCGTTCGATTACGACGGCCGCCGTGTGCCCGGCGGGCTATCGGGCCGCGGTGTCTACGACCCGGCCAACCGGCGTTTCGTGGTGCGCGACCCAAAGGCCGAGGCGGCTGCGAAGGCGTTTGTCTATCAACTGGGCCTGGAGGATCTTCCGCCGGAATTCCGCGGCGAGGCGGCCACGCTGCGATTGGCGCCCAAGAAACTGCCGGCGGTGGCGCACGCTTGTTTGGCGGCCGGCTGGCACGTGGAAGCGGAGGGCAAGGCTTTCCGGCGTCCCGGCGCCATGCACGTAGGAGTTTCCTCGGGCGTAGATTGGTTCGAGCTGCATGGCGAAGTCGATTACGGCGGAGCCGCCGTGAAGCTCCCCGCGCTGCTGGCCGCTCTGCGCCGCGGCGAGAACATGGTGCGCCTGGACGACGGCACCTATGGTCTGCTGCCGGAGGAGTGGCTGACCCGTTTCGGTCCCATCGCCGGCTTGGGCACGGCCGAGTCCGATCATCTCCGCTTCCGCCGCAATCAAGCGGGCCTGTTGGATGCGCTGCTGGCCACGCAGCCCGAAGTCAGTTGCGATGCCACTTTCGCCCGCGTGCGCGACGAGTTGCGTACCTTCGGCGGCATCCGCGCCGCCGATCAGCCCGAGGGCTTCGTGGGACAGTTGCGCGATTATCAGCGCGACGGCGTCGGCTGGATGGACTTTCTGCGCCGCTTCAGTTTCGGCGGTTGCCTGGCCGACGACATGGGCGTGGGCAAGACCGCCCAGGTGCTGGCGCTGCTGGAGGCTCGCCGCGCGTTGCCGGATGTCACTGGACCATCCCTGGTGGTGGTCCCCAAATCGCTGGTGTTTAACTGGAAGCAGGAGGCGGCGCGCTTCACACCCCGATTGCGTGTGCTGGACCATACCGGCCTGGCGCGGGACGTGAACGGCTTCGCCGATTACGACGTGGTGCTGACCACCTACGGCACGCTGCGCCGCGACGCCGCGGAGTTCAAGGACATCGAATTCGATTATGTGGTGCTGGATGAAGCGCAGGCTATCAAGAATCCGGGTACCGAGTCGGCCAAAGCGGCCCGTCTATTGCGCGGCCGCAACCGGCTGGCGCTGAGCGGCACGCCCGTGGAAAATCATCTGGGCGAGTTGTGGAGCATTTTCGAGTTTCTCAACCCCGGCATGCTGGGCGCCGCCAGCGTGTTCAAGCTAGCCGGAAGCGCGGGGCGCAATCCCAGCGAAGAAACGCGCCGGCTGTTGGCCCATGCGCTGCGCCCATTCATTCTGCGACGCACCAAAGAGCAGGTGGCGCGCGAGCTTCCGTCCAAATCCGAGCAGACCCTCTTCTGTGAAATGGAGACCGCGCAGCGCAAGCTCTACGACGAGCTGCGCGTCCACTACCGCAATTCCCTGCTGCAGACGGTGGCCGCGCAGGGGTTGGCGAAATCGAAAATCCAAGTGCTGGAGGCGCTGTTGCGATTGCGCCAGGCGGCCTGCCATCCGGCGCTGATCGATCCCAAGCGCCGGCACGATTCCAGCGCGAAGCTCGAGGTGTTGATCGACCACCTGGAAGAAATAGTAGCGGAGGGTCACAAGGCGCTGGTGTTTTCGCAATTCACCAGCCTGCTGTCGCTGGTGAAGGAGAGGCTGGACGACTCGGGGATGGTTTACGAGTATTTGGATGGCCAGACGCGCGACCGCCAACAGCGCGTCGAGCGCTTCCAGAACGATCCCGATTGCCGCCTGTTTCTGATCAGCCTGAAGGCCGGAGGGCTGGGCCTGAACTTAACCGCCGCCGAGTACGTGTTTCTGCTCGACCCGTGGTGGAATCCGGCGGTGGAAGCGCAAGCCGTCGACCGCGCGCACCGTATCGGCCAGACGCACCAGGTGTTCGCTTACCGCCTGATCGCGCGGGACACGGTGGAAGAGAAAATCCTGCAACTGCAAAGCGGCAAGCGCGACCTAGCCGCCGCGATTATCAGCGAAGACAATAGCTTGATCCGCGATCTGAAGCGCGAGGATTTGGAGCTGCTGCTGTCGTAGCCTACGGCAGCACCTCGAAGTCGGTCCACTGTGCGCTGGCCCCGTTCTTGCGCGCGGCGCGGTCGGCGGCAATCACTTCCAGATAGTAGTCGCCCGGAGCGATCTTGCCGCCCAGCTTCAGCTTCCCCATGATCGCGAGGCCGTTGGCCGTGGGGATCAAGTGTGCCGGACCGGAGTAGAGGTCACGGCCATCGCGAACGATACGGATCTGCGCATCCAAGCCCTGCGTCGGCGCATTCTTCCTGCCCTTCTCGACCATGCAGAAGTAATCCAATTGTTCGCCGGGGTGAAACTGGCGTGTGGCCGGGGTCATCTCGGCGCGTGCCTGCGTGCCCGGCGGCCGATCGCCCTGCTGCAATACCACGCTGGTCAGCGCCACACGGTCCTTCTTCGGATCGGGAACCACCAGAAACTGGCTGGCGGAGCCGAACTTGCCGGTGGCCTCATCGCGCACCGCCACGTGGACCTGGTACGCGCCCCGCTTTTGGACCGGCACATCCAGCGTATACAACGCGCCGTTCTTGAGGTCCTCCGGCAGCCGGTCGATCGGCGTCCGGAACTCGTAGGTCTTGGCGAGTTGGACAAGCTGCCGCCCGTCCACACCGGTGGCTACCGCCAAAATCTCCATGCGCGCCAAGGCCGCTCCCTCGGGCGTTTGCTGGAACGTCAGATCATGAGCATCGATATGAAGCAGATTGCGGACCACCGGGCCCCGCTTGGGGACTTCGGCGTAAAGAGCCGTCAATCGCAGATGCACGCCCGCGGATTGGAACGGGGAAACCATGGCCGCATGCAACTGTGCGAGAGGCGTATCGTAAAGCGGCCGGGTCTCGTCGTCGGTGGCTCCGAAGAACCCTGTGCGCGACCGCACGTGCAGGCCTGCCCGCGTGACTTTCACCTTGATCTTGTGATAGCTGCGCCACCCGTGCCTGGAGTCGAAGGTGCCGGCTGCGGGCTTGTACCCGATCAGGTAGTATCCTTGCTGATCCTCCAGCACGCGGTCGAGTCCCCAATTCAGATCGTTACCGTTCGCGTATGCCAACCCGCCGGTCTGCGAGGCGATTAGCTCGAGTCCCTGCTGTCCCGCGTTGAAATCGCTGTGCAGTCCGCTGACAACGCCGTAAGCCCACTTCTGGGCGACATCGAGCGACATCCCGCCGGCGCCGCCGATATGTTCCTGCGCGTTGGGCATCAGGGTCGCCAGACCGAGCGCGTGCATCGTGTAGATCACCGTGCCCGCCCGGTTGGCGCTGTCCACCACGCTGCGCAGTGCTTCCAGCGCCTCGGGGTGCCAGGCATCCAGAGCCATACCGTCGGAGAAGAGTACTAATGACTTGCGGCCGGGCATTTCCCAGAGCGCCCGTAAAATGTAGTTGATCGCGCCCAGAGCGCCCACGGCGAGAAAGGGGTTCTTATCGGCGCTAAAGAACGCTTCCGCCGTTTGGCCGCTGCTTTGTCCTGCCTGATTGACCGGAGTCTGGCCCGGTACGGATGGGGCTGATGCCGTTGAAAAGCTGGGTGCGAAATCGCGAACTGCCGGGACGTAGGGATTCCAATGCAAAGCGTCAATCGCCGCCAGCAGAATCCGTTTGTCGGTGGTGAACTGCTGCAGCATTCCGGATCCCATTGCCGTGCGGCAGACCGCTACCAGATCGCCCGGCTGCATCTGTTTCTCCACGAACTTGCGCAACGAGTAGCGCACGAAGGCGATGCTCTCGAACGACATACCGAGATCGTCCACCATCAGCACCATGGTCCGCCGCACATCCTCTATGCGGGGTGGGGCGGATGGTGGGGGTGGCAGGGCCGCAACTGATTTCGGGCCGGTGGCGGGCGGCGCGGATGGCGCAGCTTTCGAACCGGTCCGGATATAGCTGAAATTCGTGATTTTCTGGGGCTTGCCGTCTTCCAGGACCTGGAAATCGTTAGCCGAGAGATCGGTGATGTAATGGCCCTTGGCGTCGGTGACTACGGCGTCCACTTGCACCAGCGACGTGGTGACGCTGAAAACAACGTCGCTCCGCGAATCCGGCGGCGGGGGAGACTGCTGCGCGATAACCTGCGCACAACAGAGTACGGCAAGCGCTTGACGCCCAATAGCGGGCATGTCGTGCGTTCTCTCCTGTCTCCTGACTTCTGTCTACTTTATTTTGATTCAATCCGCATGCCGTAAAAGCTGCGGTACACAAACGTTACCGAAACGAGAAAAAACACCGCGCCCAGCACGGTCGAAAGCGTATTGCCTTGCTTGTTGTTCAGAGACACCGCCAGTTCCACGGCCAGCAGCCCGAACAGCGTGGTGAACTTGATGATCGGATTCAGGGCCACCGAACTGGTGTCCTTGAACGGATCGCCCACCGTATCGCCCACCACCGTGGCGGCGTGCAGTTCGGTGCCCTTCATCTTCAGCTCGGTCTCCACCACCTTCTTGGCGTTGTCCCACGCGCCGCCGGCGTCGGCCATGAAGATGGCCTGGAACAGGCCGAAGATGGCGATCGAGATCAGATAGCCGATGAAGAAGAAGGGCTCGAAGAACGCGAAAGCCAGGGTGGCGAAGAATACCGCGATGAAGATGTTCAGCATGCCCTTCTGCGCGTACTGCGTGCAGATGGCCACCACCTTCTTCGAATCCGCCACCGAAGCCTTCTCGGCGCTTTCCAGCTTGATATGCTCCTTGATGAATTTCACCGCGCGATATGCGCCGGTGGAGACCGCCTGGGTGGAGGCGCCGGTGAACCAATAGATCATCGCGCCGCCCGCAATCAGGCCCAACAGGAAGGGCGGGTACAGGATCGAGAGTTTGGCCAGACGGTCGGGATTCAGGTGGTCGGTCAGGGCCACGATAATCGAGAAGATCATGGTCGTCGCGCCCACCACCGCAGTCCCGATCAGCACCGGCTTGGAGGTGGCTTTGAAAGTGTTGCCCGCGCCGTCGTTCTCCTCCAGATTCTCCTTGCCCTTCTCGAAATTCGGTGTGAATCCGAAATCGCGCTGGATCTCGGTTTCGATGCCCGGCAGCGTTTCGATGGTCGAAAGCTCGAATACGGACTGGGCGTTATCCGTCACCGGACCATAGCTATCCACCGCGATGGTCACCGGCCCCATGCCCAGGAAGCCGAAAGCCACCAATCCGAAGGCGAACACGGCCGGCGCCACCATCACGGTGGCGGGCAGCATCACCCCGCCGGGACCAATCGTGCTCACGCCGTAAGCAATGCCCATCAGGGAGAGGATGGAGAAGCCCAGCCAGTAGGCGCTGAAGTTGCCGGCCACAAAACCGGACAAAATGCACAATGAGGCGCCGCCTTCGCGCGCGGAAGTGACGATCTCGCGCACGTGCCGCGACGACGTGGAAGTGAATACTTTCACGCCTTCGGGGATAATCGCGCCGGCCAAGGTGCCACAGGTGATCACCGTGGAGAGTTTCCACCACAAGCTGGTGTCGCCGTTCAGGTTCGGAATGATGAAGTAGCTGACCAGGTAAGTAAGCCCGACGGAGATGAGCGAAGTCAGCCACACCAAAGACGTGAGCGGCGCTTCGAAGTTGAACTTCTCGGCATCGCCGTATTTGGCTTTGGCCACGACGCCATTGATGAAGTAACTGACCGCCGAGGAAATGATCATCATCACGCGCATGACGAAGATCCACACCAGCAACTGCACCTGGAGGACGTCCGACTTCACCGCCAGCAGGATAAACGTGATCAGGGCCACGCCCGTGACGCCGTAAGTCTCGAAGCCGTCTGCCGACGGTCCCACCGAATCGCCCGCGTTGTCGCCGGTGCAGTCCGCAATCACGCCGGGGTTGCGCACGTCGTCTTCCTTGATCTTGAAGACGATCTTCATCAGGTCCGCGCCGATATCCGCGATCTTGGTGAAAATGCCGCCCGCCACGCGCAGGGCCGCGGCGCCCAGCGATTCGCCGATCGCGAACCCGATGAAGCACGGACCGGCCAGATCGCCGGGGATGAACAGCAGGATGATCAGCATCATGATCAATTCGACCGAGATCAGCAGCATGCCGATGCTCATGCCGGCCTGCAGGGGAATGTCGTAACAGGGGAAGGCCTTGCCGCGCAAGCTGGCGAAGGCCGCGCGGGAGTTGGCGAAGGTGTTCACGCGCATGCCGAACGCCGCCACCGAGTAGCTGCCGCCGATGCCGATGACGCTGAACAATAGAATGATACCCACCTGAACCGCCGGCCGGCTCTGCAGGAAGCCGAAGTAGAACACGATGATGACGCCGATGAAGCACTCCAGCAGGATCAGGAATTTGCCCTGCGTCACCAGATAAGTCTTGCAGGTCTCGTAAATCAGCTCGGAGACTTCCAGCATGGATCTGTGTACGGCCATGTTCTTCAGGCGCACATAAATGACGAGACCGAAAATCATGCCCAGTACGCAGAACACCAGGCCGAACAACAATAAGGTGTGGCCGCCGATGCCGCCCAGAAAAGTGGCGCTGTTCAGGTTGGGCAAGCGCAGGCTGGCTTCGCCGCCTTCGTCTTGCGCCAACACAGGCAGGGCCAAAAGGGCCATCCACAATAGCGGGAGAAACGCGCGAACCGCGCGGAGCTCGGTCGAAGACAATATTCGCATGAAAAAAACCTCCTGGAATGGGGCGAGATCCCTGAGGGTGGGCCTACCCCAAATAGGATATCAGGGTTGGTTTACCTCAGCCTGTTCCTATGGAAGTTACAAGGTAGCGCAAGGCGTCGTTGAATTCAAGGAGCGCCCTCAACCTTGCGCGCGAAGACCGCCGCCTTCATCCAGCACCTCGCGGATTTTGGCCAGCAGCGCGTCGGGGGTGAACGGCTTGTTCAAAAACGCCTTGGGCCGTTCGCCCGGGGCATTGTTGATGGGGCTGTCGCGGTAGCCGGACATGTACAGAAGCTGCAGATCCGGATTCTTTCCGGAAAGCTCCCTGCCGAGCTCGAAGCCGCTCATCTGGGGCATCACCACGTCGGTCAGCACCAGGTCGATTTTGTGCGAGTTCTTCTCGTAGACGGAAAGCGCGGCGCTGCCGCTGGCGGCTTCGATCACCGTGTAGCCCCCGCTGCGCAGCACCGCGGACACCAACTTCCGCACGCCCTCTTCGTCGTCCACCAGCAGAATGGTTTCCGAGCCCTTGGACGCCGCCGGCCGGCGGGCCACGGGAGTCGCGGTAGCCGGCTCCACGCGCGGCAGATATATCTCGAATATCGTGCCACAGTTTACCTGGCTGTAGACCGTGATGTGCCCCTCGTTCTGCTTCACGGTGCCGTAAACCATGGAGAGCCCCAACCCGCTGCCCTTGCCATGCTCCTTGGTGGTGAAGAAAGGCTCGAACAATCGCGAGCGGGTCACGGCGTCCATGCCAGATCCGGTATCGCTCACGGCCAGCATCACGTATGCGCCGGGCCTCACTCCGGCACTCTTGGCGGCGGCCTCGTCCAGTTCCAGGTTGGAGGTTTCCAGCACCAGCTTGCCCCCGTTGGGCATGGCCTCGCGCGCGTTGGTGGCCAGATGCATGATGGCCTGCTGCATCTGGCCGCCGTCGATTTGCACGGGGCCCAGGGCCGGCCCAGGCAGCACAATCAACTCCACCGCGTCGCCCAGCATCCGCCGTAGCATCGGTTCCATGCCCGCGATGGTGCCGTTCAAATCGGTTACCTTGGGCTGCGCCATCTGGGCGCTGGAAAACGTCAAAAGCTGGCGCGTGAGCGCGGCAGCCCGCTCGCCGGCGTAGAGAATCTCGTCGGCGAAGCGGTGCAGCGGACTGGCGGCGGGTATCTGGGCACGCAACAGATCGCTGTAGCCGGCGATGACCGTGAGGAGGTTATTGAAATCGCCCGCCACGCCGCCCGCCAAGCGCCCCACCGCGTCCATCTTGCGCGCGTGACTGAGCTGCTCCTCAAGCTGCCGGCGGCCGGTGATATCGCGGAACACCAGGATGGCGCCCTGCAGCCGGCCCCGTTCGTCGCACAGGGGCGCGGCGCTCTGTTCGATGGCAATCTCGGTTTTGTCGCGGGCGATCAGCAGGACCGGGCCTACGTTATGGGCGGTGGCGCGTCCACGGATGGCATCCCGTGCCAGGGTCCCTGCCGGCGCGCGGCTGGCCTCTTCGACGACCTGCAGGATATTGCCCAATGGCCGCCCCAAGGCGTCGGCGCGCCGCCATCCGGTCAACGCCTCGGCCACCGGATTGAGGAAGGTGATGCGCTCGTCGCGGTCGGTGGCCACTACCCCGTCGGCGATGCTCGAAAGCGTGGCGGACAGCATGCTGCGGCTGTTGTGGAATCCGGACACCAAACCTGTGGCCGATAACGAAATCGCAACAAAAGACAGCAGCGACGCGGCCAGATTCGGGCCGCCCGCATACCAGGGATCCCGCAACTCGACGAGCAATGCGCCCAGGGCCAGGGTGGAGAGCGCGGTGGCCGAGAACCCGCCCGCGTAACCGAAATACCAGGCGCTGGCGAATACCGCGACTAGAAAGGGGAGGAATAAGTTTGGTTCCAGCCAAGGGCGCAACAGCAGGGTGAAGAGCACCGCGAATGTGGTGAGTACCAGCGCGAAGATGCTGCTGTGCAGGTGAGAGTCTTTGAGCTGGAACACAGTCGGCTCAGTAACAGGATACTATACCGCTCGCTTGACTTCGGCGCGCTTAAGGCAGACGACACAAAACGATCGTCTGCCCCACCATCACCGGGTGGTCTCCTCCCACAAAAACCCGATCCAATCCGCATCGTCGTCGATTTGCCGATTCAACGGCTTCCCACCCGAGTGCCCGGACTTGGTGTCGTACTTCAGCAGGATGGGCTTATCGCCGCCCGTGGACGCCTGCATCAGCGCCGTCATCTTGCGCGCGTGCAGCGGATCGACGCGCGTATCGAAGTCGCCCGACATAAACAATACGGCGGGATACTTAGTGCCTTTGTGTACGTTCTGATAGGGTGAGTAGCGCCGCAGATACGCGAATTGGGTGGGATCGTCCGCCGAGCCGTACTCTGTAACCCAGTAACTTCCCACCTTGAACTTCTGATAGCGCAACATATCCAGCAGGGGATAGCCGCACACCACCGCGCCGAACAGATCCGGGCGCTGGGTAACGGCCGCGCCCACCAGCAAGCCGCCGTTGGAAACCCCTTCGATGCCGATCTTGCCCGGCTCAGTGTAGTGGTTCATCACCAGCCATTCGGCCGCCGCAATGAAATCGTCGAACACGTTTTGCTTCTTCTCGAACGTGCCGGCGCGATGCCACTTCTCGCCGAATTCCCCGCCCCCGCGCAGGTTGGGCTCCGCGAACACGCCGCCCATCTCGGCCCACACGGCGGCGGTCCGCGAGAATGCAGGCACTTCACTGGATGAGAATCCGCCGTAGCCCGTCAGGAACACGGGACGTTTGCCGTCCAACTGCAGCCCCTTGCGATAGACCAGAAACATGGGCACGCGCGTTTTGTCCTTGGAATCGTACCAGACCTGCTTGACCTCGAAATCCTCGGGATGAATGGGCACCGGCGCGCGGAACCACACCTGTTCGCTCTCCCGCGAGGGAGTGTAGCGGTAGATGGCGCCGGGGTCCGCGAACGAAGTGTAGTAGAAGAACGCTTCGTCGCCATCCTACCGGCCCGCGGGTCCGAACACGCTGCCGATACCGGGCAGCTTCATATCGCCCAGATACTTGCCCGAGAGGTCGTATTGCTTGACGCGCGCATTGACATCTTCCAGGTACCCCACGAACAACCGGCCCGCGACGCCCGTAGCGCCGTCGATGGGCCACTTGGATTCCGGCACGATCTCTTTCCATTTCGCGCGCGCCGGATCGTGCAGATCGGCGGCCAGAATCCGCCAGTTCGGTGCGTTCCAGTTGGTCCACAGATTGATCCGATCGCCGGTGATGAAGGGGCGGAACTCGGCATCGATATCGTTCACGATCGGGCGCAGCGGACCGCCCGCCGCCACGTCCGCGACCCAGACTTCGGTCTTCTTGGGCGGTACGCCGATGCTGACGTCCACCAGCAGATAGCGGCCGTCTTCGGAAAGCTGCGCGCTGACGATAGTGTCCGGGCCGTGTCCCTCGCCGAAGATTTCGCGATCCTCCGCGGCGGGCTTGCCCATGGCGTGGTAGTAAACCCGGCTGCCGATTGTGGTGGTGTAGCGCGAATAGAAGAATCCGCTCTGGTCTTCCTGGATGGACATGCCGAAATAACGCGCACGCGGCAAGCTGTCGGCGAGCAACTGGCGTGTTTCCAGGTTGAGTATACGGTACTCTTCCTCGTCCTCGCCGCCATGCCGGACGCCGTAAGTGAGCAGCTTCCCGTCGCGCGTGATGCCGCCGATGAAGACGGTAACGGTTTCATCTTTACCGATGTCCGCCGGATTGACCAGCACTTCATCGACGCCATCGAGGCCCGTGCGCATGCAGATGGACGCGCGGTTCTCATTCGCCAGGCGGCGGCTGAAGAAGTAGCGGCCATGGCGTTCGGTGGGGAAGCCGTAGGAATCGATGCGGCTGAGCTCCGTGAGACGCTGCTTGATCTTTTCCCGCACCGGCATGCGGCTCAAGAACGTCTGCGTGTATTCGATCTGGGCGTCCAGCCACGCGCGCGTCTCCGGGCTGTTTTGGTCCTCCAGCCAGCGGTAGGGATCGGTGATGGCGACGCCGTGCAAGGTATCGGTGACCGGATGCACGGGCGTGGGCGGCGGACCTTGCGCAAAGGCGACGGCGGCGGCGGACAAAGCAAAAGCGAACAGACGGAGGTTCATCCTACCAAGGATAGTCCAGCGGCGAAGTGCCGGGTTGGCGGTCTGGCGGCGGCCGCGGCCAAGATTGGGCGCCCTCCAATCTCGAGCAAGCAGAGCCGAAGTCCCGAAGGAGATCGCCGTGTCGCCTACGGCTGGAGCGTCACTCTAGCCGTGCCCGCCGGACCGGTGTAAACCAACTCCATCGACTGGATGGCGTCGACCTTGCCATGGTATGGGAAGAAAAGCAGCCCTGCCTGGGGCAGCGCGCGGTCCCCTTCCGGCAGCGCGACCTTTTGTACCCGCTGCTGCATGGCCCGCTGCATCTCTAACGGCATTTTGGCCGGCGCGGGCGGATCGCTCTCCACACCACCTTTGCCGATGGTGGTGCTCGACTTCGCGGCCTTCGCCTCGACGGCCACCTTGTCCTCCCACACGGGATCTTTGAGCGACCTGAACACCATCCCATAAGGCTGGCTGGGCAACGAGACCTCCTTCTTCTTCTTCTTCCCATTGATCAGGATCGAGAAGTTGCCGACGGATATGTTGAGCCGCGCCCCCGCCAGGCCGAACAACCCGGTCTCCACCGCCACGTAGTCTTCGTTAGTGTAGGTCGAACCGTCCGCCGTGGGGATGGAGTGTCCCAGGAACTCGGCGGCCACCGCCACCGTGCCCGTGGAAGCGTGCGCCTGATAATCGGCGGGCGCCGCTCTAGGCGGTATGCCCTTCATTTCGTTGGCGGGCGTGTCCTTGTTTGGCGTGTTTTGCTCTTGTGCGCACAGGCACAAGGCCGTGACCGCGATCACGGTTCCGAAGGCTGAGGAAAATCGCATTTGTTCACAACCTAACATACTCGAAGGTTCGGCGGCGGCTTCCGCTCAGGGCCGAAAAAGGGGAGCGCCCGCGCGCGATACCATATTCTCAATGAACGCAAAACTGCCGATCGTTCTGTCGCTGCTGTGGCTGAACCTGCCCGCTCAACAAGCCCCGCCGGACCAACCGCGGTTCACCAACGACGGCCAGCTTGTGCGGCCGGACGGTTATCGTGAGTGGATTTATCTCAGCACGGGGCTGGGCATGACCTATGGCCCGGCCAACACCGCCGCAGCCTCTTCCTCTGAGCGCTTCGACAATGTTTTTGTTACGCCTTCAGCCTACAGGGCTTTTATGCAAACCGGCGCCTGGCCCGCCAACACCATGTTCGCATTGGAGGTCCGCTACTCCGCCAGCAAAGGGTCCATCAACAACGGGGGCCATTACCAGGAGGGATTCGCCGGGCTCGAGATTCACCTCAAAGACCCCGACCGCTTCTCCGCAAAGTGGGGGTTCTTCGAGTTCGGCGGGTCTCAACAAACAGCCAAGCCGCTACCAGCCAATTCCGTCTGCCAGACGTGCCATGCCCGCAACGGCGCGGTCGACCAAACGTTCGTGCAGTTCTATCCGACCCTGATCCCGGTGGCCCAGGCCAAAGGGACGTTCAAGCCGTAGTCGCCTCCCGGCCTGTCCTCCGGCTCCACTAGTGCACCAGAAACTTCCATGCCACCACCACAAGAACCACGCCAATGCCGATCAAGGAACCGATGATTCTGGCCCGGTTAGCTTTTTCTTGTTCCAGCATGAGCCGAGTATTGCACAGCCCGGCCTCACTCCGCACGAACCAGCGCCAGCCGCCGCTTGCATTCGTCCAGCATCGCCGCCGTGCGCGTGGCCCCCACCCGCGTGACGCCCAGCGCGCGCACCTGCAGCAACGCGTCCAGATCGCGCACGCCGCCGGCGGCCTTCACTTGCACGTAATCCGGCGAGTGCCGCCGCATCAGCTTCAGATCGTCCGTGGTCGCTCCGCCCGTGCCATAGCCGGTGGATGTCTTCACCCAATCCGCGTGCAATTCTCCGCAGATCTCGCACAACCGGATCTTCTGCGCGTCGCTCAAATAACAATTCTCGAAAATCACTTTCACCTTCTGCCCGGCCGCGTGCGCCGCCGCGACAACGGCGCCGATATCCGACTCGACGAAGCCCCAATCGCCGCTGAGCACGCGGCTGATGTTCACCACCATATCCAGCTCCTGGCAGCCATCCGCGAGCGCCTGCCGCGCTTCCGCCACCTTGATGGCCGTGGTGTGCCCGCCATGCGGAAAGCCGATCGTGGTGCTGGCGTTCACCCGGCTGCCGCGCAACGCCTCGGCGCAACGCTGCAAGTAAAACGGCATAATGCAGACGCTCGCCACGTCGTATTCCAAGGCAAGTTGAATGCCCCGCTCCAGATCGTCCACCGTCAGCGTAGGGTTCAGCAGGGAATGGTCGATCGTTTTCGCCACGTCTTCGTACGTGTAGTTCATCGTTTGTTACCGCCGCGCTCCAGTGTATCGTGGCGCGCAGACAAAGGGTATTCTGGAAGAATCGACCATGGGCCAACCTAAACTGCATCCGGCATCTCGACTCATCGAAGCCGAATGGCTGGCGCCCCGACGGGCCCCTTTCAGCTCTTATAGCGTGGCCTCCGTAGTACCCGGCGGCTTCCCGGCTTACGTCAGAATCCTGCACCCGGCGCATGGCGTCCGTGGAGAGCGCGTCCGCTGGGCGGAGGTCGCAGACAAGTCACACGGCACGATGCATCGGCTGGTGCAGTTTCACGCGATCCATCGGCCGAACATCGCTGGTTCCGCGGCCGTCGCGCCGCCCGAGCCCGGCAATCTGCCGTCCGATCTACTCAAGTACACGTGCTCCGCGCTGGCTGAACACACCGCCACGCCGGACCGTTGCTGGTTCTGCTTGTGGAATGGCTACGGCTGGCTGCACAGCAACGGCAGGAGCCATATTGAGTGGAGCCGGGCGGGTGAGGCCACCAAGCCATCCTCTCCAGCGCCACCTGCACCACTGGTTCCCGCCGCGTGGCAGAATGCTGCCTGTGTACATCTTCCGTACCGGGATTACCTCCTGTTCGAGGGTCCGCTGGAGGCCGCCACCGAACTGGGATGGAACATGCCCGGCGGAGGCTTTGTCCCGCAATCGCCGAACCTGTTCTGGCCGGACGACCACGCCTGGTGCGTCGCATCCGAAATCGATCTGTTCTGCACCCTGGTGGCCGGCTCCGACGCCTTGGCCGCGAGCCTGCTGGCGGACCCGCGTCTTGAGGCTTGGCCTGTGTTCCCCGGCGACTCTGTGACTGCGGACAGCGACGAGATCAACGTATGATTCCGCAGGCCTACTCGCCTATCCACAAATCAATCGGCCGCTTCACACCCGCGGGCCGGAAGGGCAATTCGATCTTGCGGCCCTGTCCCGCCGAAGCATATCCCGCGTAAAGCGCTTCCATCACCACACGCCCGTCCTCGCCGGTCGACTGCGGCTTCTCCTTGCCGCGCACGCACCGCGCAAAGTGCCGCATTTCGTGCGGCGAGCCGTAGTTCCACAACTCGTCGAATACCGGATAGCTCCAGCCCTTGGTACTGGGCGCTTTTTCCACGGCGTATCCGTAACCGTATTCGCTAAAGGTAGGCATGGCATTGCCCATGTGCAGATTCGGATAGCTGACGCCGCCTTCACCGTAGATCTCGGTGCGGTCGTCCATGCCGCCGCGCTTGGCCCAACTGTTCTCCACCAGCCCCACCCCGCCGTTGGCGAACTCCAGCACGCAAATGCTGTCGTCCTCGCCCCGTGTCTTTGCGCCGTGGACGTAAGTGCCCATATGACAAGTGACGCTTTTGATGGGCGAGCGATCGAAGAACCAGTAACAGAACGCGATGCCATGGCAGCCCATATCCATGAAGACGCCGCCGCCGGAGCGGGTCACATCCCAAAACCACGGGCTGTGCGGCCCGAAATGCTTCTCGCTCTGCTTCACCAGATACAGCTTGCCGAACGCCCCATGGTCCGCCATTTCCTTGGCCTTCACGTATTTCGGCGTGAACAGCAGCTCTTCCGCGTACAGCAGCAACACTCCTTCGCGGCGGCAGACATCGATCATCTCGTCGGCCTCGTCCAGCGTCATCGACATCGGCTTTTCACAGACCACGTGCTTGCCTGCGCGCGCGATGTCCAGGGTCATGGCGCAGTGCAGCGCATTGGGCGCCGCGATGGTCACCATCTCGATGTCTTTCTCGCGTAGCATCTCGCGGTAATCTTGGAAGACCCGCGGGATGCCGTACTTTTGCGCAAACCCCGCCGCGTGGCCCGGCGTGGGTGAGCACACCGCCACCACCTCGGCCTCCTCCGGCATGATCTGAAA